>Ga0189278_10028_pt1 | contig 287043 bp, 303 predicted proteins | sample N26A9minimetaG_FD_130326 | JGI IMG/M metagenome (GOLD analysis project Ga0189278, IMG submission 130326) | Marine microbial communities from the Costa Rica Dome - N26 A9 mini metaG | ecosystem: Environmental > Aquatic > Marine > Oceanic > Photic zone | place: Costa Rica: the Eastern Pacific... | reverse complement strand
GGCCTTGATGCCATCGTAATGCGCCTTGGCGCTGCCCATCATGCCCTGCCGCCACCAGTTCTGAATGACGCCCTCGTGGACCGTCGCACCCTCGCGGTTGAACCCGTAAAACGGACCGGCGGGCACGTCGCGGAAGAATTGCGCGCGATTTCCGGCGAGGGCCGCGCGGAAACCGTCGAAAACCTCCATCGGCGTGCCCTCAGGATTGGTCTCGGTCTGCAGCATCAGCGGCGGGATGGCGGCAACGAGAACGGCCTTGGCCACTCGGCCAGCCGGTCCACCGTGTCGCGCCACGTAGCGCGCGACCTCGCCGCCGCCGGTGGAATGGCCGATGTGCACTGCGTTGCGCAGGTCCAGCGCCTCGGCCACGGCAAAGGCGTCTGCGGCGTAGTGGTCGATGTCGTGGCCGCTGTCGACCTGCTCCGAACGGCCATGTCCGCGCCGGTCATGTGCCACCACCCGGTAGCCCTTAGAGAGAAAGAACAGCATCTGCGCGTCCCAGTCGTCGGAGCTGAGCGGCCAACCGTGATGAAAGACGATCGGCTGGGCGTCGCGCGGGCCCCAATCCTTGTAGAAAATCTGCACGTGATCGTCGGTGGTAATGTAGCCCATGGAAAGGTCTCCTGATGGCAGGTCGAGAGGTGTGGGTTCGGCGGCATGAGCGGCGCCCAGTTGAAGGCCGGCGCTCGCGGTGAGTGCGGAGCCCGCGAACAGGGCGTCACGACGATTGAGCGTCAGGCGCGGTTGACGAGTGGAAGGCATGGTTGAGCTCCTTTCGTTACCCGAAGGGCGACCGGACCAAGTGCGGGATGTCGCGAATTGGCTTTGGTCAGGCGACCTCGGTTTGGGTGATTTCCGTTTTCGCGGCTCATTGCGTGGCGAGTGACGGGAATATCTTCGTTGTGGGCCGTCTGCGTTAGTCGCGATCGGCTTGCATTTCTTTCAACGAATCGTTGAAACTGGGAGTATGGAAACTCTTTCGAATCTTGAAGCGTTTGTACGAAGCGCAGAGTGCGGCAGCTTTTCCGGGGCTGCCCGCATACTTGCCCTGACGCCAGCCGCGGTCAGCCGCAGCGTCGCCATGCTGGAGCGTAATCTGGGCGTCCGGCTGTTCCACCGTTCGACGCGCGGACTGAGGCTCACCGAGGCGGGCGAAAGCTTTCTCGCCTCGGTGGGAGAACCGCTCGACAGGCTTCAAGGCGCCATTTCAGCGGTCACCGCGCAGGGACCGACGCCCGCTGGTACGCTCAAGCTCAGCATGCCACCCTCGTTCGGGCTGGCGCATGTGTTGCCGCTCCTGCCCGGCTTTCTTGCGCAATATCCTCTGATCCGGGCCGAATGGCATTTCGAGAACCGCGTCGTCGATCTGGTCACGGAAGGGTACGACGCCGCCATCGGCGGCGCGATTGAACGCGCGCCGGGGACGGTCGCCCGCAGGCTCGCGCCGCTCCACGTCGTCGCTGTCGCCTCGCCAGCCTATATGGCGGGCCGAAGCGGTCCGACCGATCCGGCCGGGCTTGCCGAATTCGACGGAATTGCGATGCGTGTCCTGCGAACTGGTCGTATCCGGCACTTGATCATGCGCAACAGAGCCGGACAAGAGATGGAGGCAGCGCTTAACGAAACTGTCGTCGTGAACGAACCAAGCGCGATCCGCGAGGCAGCAAAACTAGGGCTTGGCATCGCCCTCCTCGCAGTGGCCGAGGTCTTGTCGGACCTCGAGGACGGTCGCCTGATCCGCCTTCTCCCGGACTGGTACGCGGACGACGGCGGGATTTCGGTGTACTACGCCTCGCGGAGCTTTCTTCCGGCCAAGACACGCGCCTTCATCGACTGGATTGATGCAGCGTTCAAGGAACAGCGTCTTCCCGAGCGATTCAACGGTTAACCGCTCCGGCACTCGTCCGCTCGCGTCCGGAGATGACCTCGACCCATGAACGGTTGGCGCGCCATGGCGGGCGCGTGGCTGAAAATCATACGCCTGTTTCTCGAAACACGGCGCGAATGACCTCTACAACATGTTGGACGGCAGTGTCGCGGTTCTGCCGGGCGTGCCAGGCAATGTGCAAAGGAAAACCATCGACCGAAACCGGCGGTTGGTGAAACACGAGATCGAATTCGACCTTCGTTGCCACGCTCTGCCGGGGAAGCATGGCGATCAGATTGGTCTGTGCCAGCACCCTCGGCACAAGCTGGAAGGAGGGAACGGTAAGACCGACGCGGCGTCGCCGCCCGGAGGCCGCCAATTGCGCGTCAAGCGGAGTCCGGAGATCGCCCTGACCAGATACGACGACATGCGGCCAGGCCAGCCAGGCATCTATGGTGAACCCGGCAGCGGCAGGATGATCGCGTCGCATGGCAACCACGTAGTCGACGTCGATCAACTTTCGAATCTCGATGTTCTCGATCTCGCGATCCAGGACAGCGATGGCGATGTCGGTCGCCCCGTCCAGAATTTCGCGCGTCACGGCCTCTTGGCCCTGCCAAGGCTTGAACACGATGGTGACGCCCGGCGCAGTCCTTGAGATATCCTCGATCAAGGGGCACGCCAGCAGGGTGGCAGGATCGTCGGCTGCAGTGATGCGGACCACGCGTTCGATCCGGTCCAATGGCACCTCTCCGCGATCGATCAGAGCATCCACCTCCGACAGGATGGACCGCAACGGCGCGCGCAGTGTCTGTGCCAAGACCGTGCGGGTCATGCCGCCGCGCCCACGCTCGAGCAAGGGATCACCGAACAGGTCCCGGCATCTTTGCAGGGCGCTCGAGACGGCAGGTTGCGACATGTTCAGGCGATGCGCGGCACGGCTGACATGCGCCTCGTCAAGCAGCGCATCAAGGACGACAAGAAGGTTCAGGTCGATGCCACGTAAATTCATAAAACAAATAATAAGTTATCTTTTATATCCATTGGAAGAATTTTTTACGCTGAACCATCTTCGGATCATTCCCAAGCCGAAGGAGGCTCCCATGACCCAGACTCTCATCCTGCTTTTTCACCCCGACCTCGGGAGATCGAAGGCCAATGCAGCCCTGCAAGCCGCCGCCCGCAATGTCTCAGGTGCGCAAGTGGTGGACATGTCGGCGCGTTATCCGAGCGGCGTTATCGACATGCATGCCGACGGCGAAGCCGAAGCGCGCGCGCTTCTGGAAGCCGACCGGATCGTTCTACAGTTTCCGATCCAGTGGTATTCGACGCCCCCTCTTCTGAAGGCCTGGCAGGATGCCGTGCTGACGCGTATGTACTACATCCATGCCGCGACAGAGGGTGACAGGCTGGCCGGCACGCCGCTGATGATCGCCGCAACGGCGGGCAATGCGCCTGCGGCCTACGGTCGCGACGGTGCGAACCACTTCACGATGGATGAACTCATGGCGCCGCTCAAGGCGACAGCGCTGCGCTGCGGCCTGCCGTGGCATTCTCCGCATCTGGTGTTCCGGGCCGACAAGCTGAAGTCTGCGGAACTGGCAGCCGCCCAGGAAAGCTATGTCTGCGCCCTGAAGGACTTTATCGCGACACCGACCATCCTCGATCAGAGGGCGGCCTGAACCATGACAAAAACGACCCACGACACCCTCGCCGAGCTTCGTCTCGGCACGCCTGCTCCGTTCATTGCCGCAGCATTCAGCCTGCCCGCACTTCTCGCCGTTCAGTTCCTTCTGGCCGGGCAGGCGCTCTTTGCCGGGCTGCCTTGGGACCTGCACGGCGCATTTGGCGGCGTCATTGCGATCCCGGTCTTTACGCTCCTCTGGTGCTCCCTCATCGTGCGGCGTCTGAGAGGGTTCGGATGGTGGGCCGGTGTGATCGGCCTCCTCTACGCGCTCCAACTCGCGCTGGCATCGTTCGGCTCTGGGGCTCTTGCGCTTCACCCTTTCAACGCGGCGCTCTTGCTGACGGCCTCACTTATCGTCCTGTTCAAGGTCGAGCGGCGTCGTTCCGCACGAGCCATAAGAGACTGACCCATGCACAACTTCTGACGAAAGATCCCACGCACGTCCGGCACGAGCAGCCCTCATGAGCCGATCCGGAACCGCCCATCGGAGGAAATCCGCATGTTTTCGAGCTTTTACAGTTGTTGCTTGCCGTTCGGACCCGGGCTGACCTAAGTCGCATCCGAAAAGGCCGGGCAAGAGGGCCCCAGCCAAGAAGAAACCCAAGCATTTTGAGGTGGCGACATGAGGATCCTTTTGGTCGAAGACGAGCCTCGGCTTGCTGAATCGTTGCGAAAGGTCCTCGAACGTGAGCGGTTCATCGTGGATCACGCGAACGGAGTGGAATCCGCACGGGAAGCCAGCAAGCTTGGAACGTTCGATCTGGTCCTGCTCGACAGGTCTTTGCCCGATGGCGAAGGCCTGTCGTTGCTGCCCTCTTTGCGGGCTGACAACCCTGGGATCCACGTCATCGTGCTCAGCGCACGCAACGGCGTGAATGACCGTGTCGCGGGCCTTGACGGCGGCGCGGACGATTACCTCACCAAACCCTTTTCCATCGACGAGATGCTCGCCCGCATCCGGGCGGTCTTTCGCCGTCCTGCGAAACTGGCCCGCGCGACAATCCGTGCCGGATCGCTCGTTTTTGACCTCGCCTACGAGGAAGTGGAGGTGGACGGCGCTAGGATCGACCTGCCGCGGCGCGAATTGCGGGTCCTTGCGGCGCTGATCAAGCGTCGCGGGCGCACCGTGCAGCGGGAGGCACTGGAGAACGCGGTTTTCGGCTTCGACGACGAAATCCAGTCCAACACGCTCGACTCTCATATCTCCCGTCTGCGCCGGAGATTGACCGCGGCTGGCGCGAGGATCGAGATCCACGCCATTCGCGGGGTCGGCTACCTGTTGCGCGAAGCCCCATGACGCGGTCGCCGTCGCTCAAACGACCACTGATCGTCTATCCGCTGGTCTTCCACTTCCTCACGCTTCTTGTCTCCTTCGCCATCCTCATCGCAATCGCGCTCCGCGTCGACAGCGGCGGGCCCTACACCGATGAACAGATCATCCCGATCATCGCGCAAGCGGTGGAGCGCGATGCCGCAGGCGGCCTGACCGTCGTGATGACGCCGGATCTGGCCGACCTGCGGGGCAAGGCGCCAGACCTTTGGTTCGTGGCCGAGGACGACGGGGGGGCGAGCGTGGTCTTCGGTAGGGTGCCCGAACATTACGCGTCTCTGCTGGGCCGCCTGAGCGACCTGTCTTATGCGCAGATGCGTGACCGTGTCGCGCCCCACGATCTGGCAGCGGTGATCCGGAGGGAGAATACGGACATAGGCACCCTGACCATCCTTGGACATGGTCCGCTGTCGGAACTGGGTTTTATGGTGGTGTTTGCGACCAACACGATCATCCTGCCGATCTTCATCTTGCTGACGCTGACCTCGCTGGTCGTGACACCCTGGATTGTCAGACGATCGCTCGCAGGCGTGTCGCGTATCGCGCGGGAGGCAGAGGGGATCAACGCGGACAGCCGAGGGCGCCGTCTGAGCGAAGCCTATGTCCCGCAAGAGATCGCGCCGCTTGTGCGGGCGGTGAACGACGCCCTGCGCCGCCTTGACGACGGATACGAACGCCAGCAGCGGTTCATCGCGTCGGCCTCGCACGAACTGCGCACGCCCATCGCCATTCTGGCGAGCAAGGTCGATGCGGCCGACAGCACGGCCGTCCGGGCCTTGGCGCTGGACGTGCAACGGCTCGCGACCATGACCGAACAACTTCTCGACCTGCACCGCCTTGAGAACAACCGCCAAGACGAGGCAATCGACCCTGCGGAGGTTGGCCGACGCCTTGTCGGAGATATGGCACCTCTCGTCATCGCCAACGGAGGTTCCATCTCGCTTGATGTTCTGGGCAACGAACCCTGCATCGGCGACGCGGCAGCGCTGGAGCGCGTGCTGATGAACCTTGTTCAGAACGCCATCGATCACGGCGGGACCAATGTTGTCGTCCGCGTTCTTGGGACGGCCTTCGAGGTCGAGGATGACGGCCCGGGAATACCGCCCACCGAGCGTGAGCGCGTCTTCGAGCCCTTTCACCGCCTTCGACCACGCACCACCGGGAGTGGCCTCGGCCTTAACCTCGTACGGGAGGTCATGGATCAACATGGCGGCCGCGTGGAGATCCGAGATGCGCCCGGTGGCGGCACAGTCTTTCGCATTGATCTGGGCACCGTTTAAGGCATGGACGGGTGCGACCGTCCATGCCACGACCGACCGCTTTCGAATGTCGGGGAAGGGCCGCTTTTGACAGAGAGCGGCAATACAAGAAAACGCCTCTCGCTGCGCATCATTGCGCCTGAATGGAAGGCAGAAGCTCTGTCTCGCACCAGGTCCGGAACGTCGTCGGCGTCGCGGAGCGATCCTTGGGGCACGCCGCGTTGTCAATCCCCTCGTTCTTGGCGGTCATCATCTCGACATAGCCTTGCGCCATGCCCTCTGACGCACCCATGCCGCGCATCATGCCGCCGAAATCCTTCACTGACATCTCGTGAAATGCGATCTCGCGGCCGAGCACGTCGGACAGGACCCTCGCCATCTCTTCAAAGCTCAGGTCTTCTGGTCCGCAAAGCGCAACCTCCGCGGCGCTGTCCCAGTCTTGTCCGATCAGCAAACGAGAGGCGATCGCGGCGACATCGGCCTTCGCGACATGCGGAAGTTTCAGATCGCCGGGCGTTGGCTGGTAAAATGCGCCCTGCTCGCGGATCAGACCAATTTGACGCGCGATATTGTCCATGAGTGAGGCACAGGCAAGCGAGCGATAGGCTAGGCCGGTGGCCGCGATCATATCGTCCATGGCAATACTTGCGGCGGCGAGGCCTGCGGGCTTGGGCCATCCGCGCCCGAGGGCCGAGACGCCAACGATATGGCTCACTGACGATCCGGGCAGCGCGGTGCAAAACGCGCGTGAGAAGTCGACATAGGCGTCTTCGGGGGTCTTCGCACGGACTGATCCCGGCGGCAGCCAGAACACCGCCGAGACTCCCTCGAGCGCCCGTGCAATCGCGCCACCGTCGGCGTGAGAGCCTTCGACGATATCGACCCGGCCTCGCGTGTCCGCGTCGAGCTTTGACGCATCGCGCAAGATAACACGGACCTTTTCCCCTGCACCCAGAACGTTCGACAAAACGCGGGCACCGATATCACCAGTGGGGGTAGTGATCAGGATCATGGTATTTCCTTTTTCATTTGACACTTGACCATCTACGCAAACCGCTCGGACTTTCTATGCTTGCAAATCCGCTTTTTTATAGCCATCGTCCGGATCGTCATGGATACATTGTCCGGAATTGTCGCTCTGCTTCAGCCTCACGATTGCGTCGCGGCCGGATTTGACGCGGCGGACGATTGGTCCATCCAGTTCGAGCGCCATGTCGGGTTGAAGTGTAACTCTGTCATCAAGGGTGGATGCTGGATCACCGTGGACGGTGGTAAGCCGGTGTGGCTGGATGCCGGGGATTGCGTGATCCTGCCACATGGATTGCCGTTCATTATGTCAGCGCGTTCCGTCAGCCATGGAACCGATGCCCATGAAATTTATGCGCCCGTCGCACATGGTGGCACGGCCAGCTATGGCGGCGGTGGAGAGTTTTTCATGGCCGGAAGCCGTTTCCTGCTCTCGGGGCCAGCCGCCGAGATGCTTCTTCCGTCCCTGCCCCCTATTCTGGTCGTCAAAGGGGGCGAAAGGGGAGAGGTGCTGGCGTGGGCGCTCAACCGCATCGCGCGCGAGTTGCAAGAGCCGGAACCGGGCAGCGCATTGACCATCGCACATTTGTCCCACCTCATTCTTGTGCAGGCGCTTCGTGTGTTCCTCGCTCAGGACCATAGCGGCGTTACCGGTTGGCTTGCCGCACTTTCAGACCTCAACATTTCGCGTGCGGTTGCTGCCATCCATGCCGAGCCTTCGCGATCCTGGACGGTGGCTGGTCTGGCCGCCGAGGCCGGGCTTTCTCGAACAATATTCGCCGAACGCTTCCGGCAGATCACAGGGCGAACGCCGCTCGGATACCTGACCCAGTGGCGCATGTTGCTGGCCATGGACCGGCTCTTGGCGTCAGACGCAGCTTTGGCGAGGATCGCATCAGACGTCGGCTACAGTTCGGAAAGTGCCTTCGCGGCAGCGTTCAAACGTGAGACGGGTCATTCCCCAAGGCGCTACGCACGCGAGGCGCGCAACGGGACATCCCGTTCGGCACTGCGCCGTTATCGCACATCAAACGATTGACATGACTAAGGGAATTGCACGCTCGCCCGCAGAACGCATCCATGCTCACGGTTCGATAGCCGACGGTGTTGTGATATTGTCGGGTGGAATGTGGGGCTGGTGCCAAAACTCATGGGTCTGGTCACCGATGAAATGGACGTTTCTTGTCTAACCGCAAAGAAGAAGCGCCAGTGGGGCGTCCAGCAACCGAAGCAGCGGGGCGCATTTTCCCGGGAATTTTCCGGCCTTGAGGTGTCTTCATCCAAGTTAGCGGCCGGACCTTGGCGCAAGGAGCGCTAGACTGTTCTGTCAGCCTGAGGGATTATCCGCGGTCTCGCAGCTCCGCAGGTGCCGGCAGGTCCCTCCGGTTCCGGCGCCGCACATGACCTTGCCGAAACGGCAGCCGACATGGAACTTGCGATGTGGACCTCATCGGCGCACCGCCGCTTCCAGCGCTTCGCCCAAGATATCCAGCCCGTGCGTGATCTCCGCATCCGTCGCCGTTAACGGTGGCGCGATCCGAAAGACTGCGCCCATGGCGGGTACTTTGACGATGTTCATGCTCAAACCGCGTTCCATCGCCGCCTCGGCAATCCGGTCGCCCATCTCTAGGTCAGGTACGCGGCTATTTCGGTCGGTCACAATCTCTAGCCCCAGCAACAAGCCGCGTCCGCGTACGTCTCCTATGCAGTCGTGGCGCTGCTGCAACGCCAGCAACCCGTCGCGCAACAAGGCCCCGGCCTGTGTCGCCCGCGAGATTAGCCCGTCGCGCTCCAGCACGTCCAGCACAGCCAGCCCCACGGCGGCCGGCAGAGGGTCAGAAACATGTGTGGTCAGGAAGATGTACCCGCGCTCGTGCGCTTTCTCCTCGATCTCCCGGCTGGTCATCACCGCCGACAGCGGCAGCCCCGCGCCCAATGTCTTTGACAGGGTCAGGATATCCGGCACAACCCCGTCCCGCTCGAACGCGAACATTGTGCCGGTACGCCCCACCCCGGTCTGCGCCTCATCAAGGATCAGCAGCATCTCGCGCTCCTCGCACTTGCGCTTCAACGCGGCAAGGTAGCCCTCAGGCAACTCGATGATCCCGCCCGACGACAGAATCGGCTCTGCGATAAAGGCCGCAAGGCTGCCCGTCGACTGCGCGTCGATCAGCGCAAAGGCGTCGTCCAGCTCTGTCTGCCAGTCAAGGCTTCCATCGTCATGGGTGAACCGAGGCCGATAGGCATGCGGAGCGGGGATCGCGAAGGAGCCGACCGTCACCGGGCCGTACCCCTTACGCGCGGCACTGTAGGTGGCCGAGGCCGCAGCCCCCGTCATGCCATGCCAACTTTTGGTAAATGCCACGATCTCGTGCTTGCCGGTGACGCATTTCGCCAGCCGGATCGCCGCCTCGTTGGCTTCACCACCCGTCGACAGGAGCATTGTCTTCTCCAGCCCCGGCACCATGCGGCCCAGCCGGCTGCATAGCGCGACCACCGGCTGTGACAGCATGCCGCTGAACAGGTGATCCAGCCGTCCTGCCTGCTCGCGGATTACACGTACGACCTCCGGGTGCGAATGCCCCAGCACGGCACTCATCTGCCCCGAAGTGAAATCGAGGATAGGCTTGCCGTCAGTGTCATAGACGAAACACCCCTCGGCGCGGTCGATGATCCGCCGTTCGAACACCGGGCCGTAGCGCATCACGTGGCTGTCCACATCGGACCAAAAGCTGGAGTGTCGGTTCGCGTCGGGCATTTCGTTGTTCCTTCAATGAAATGAGTCTCGACGAGACCTAACGCAGATCGGCTATTGAGTATAATTCATTCCACTGCATCCCGAATCAAGAAAGCCTTATATGCCCGATCTCGACATCGCCCTTTTGCGAAGCTTCGTCACCGTCTCCCGATCCGGCTCCATGCGCGCCGCGGCTTTACGCATCGGACGTACGCAATCAGCGGTCAGCCTGCAGATCAAGCGTTTGGAGGACCTCGTGGGCGAGGAGCTTTTTCACCGAACCGGGTCCGGCGTCGCTCTTACAGTGGCGGGGGAGCGCTTCTTTCCCGGAGCCGAACGTGTCCTTGCCGCCCATGACGAAACGCTGGGATCGATCAGACAGGACGATCTCTGCGGTTCAATCGTCTTCGGCTGCCCCGAGGATTACCTGACTGCCTTCTTCCCCGACTTGCTGCGGCGCTACGGTGCCGCGCATCCTGGTATCGAGATCGAGGTGATCAGCGCCCCCACTGTCGAACTGCGGCCTCTGCTGCAACGCCGCCGCATCGACCTCGCGATCGTGTCCTTGCCAGACACGGCGGACCCGTCCGACATCATCCGCTATGAACCGCTGGTCTGGATCGCGTCAACCGACGCGCCCGCCTTGCTGCAGGAACCGATTTTACCGCTCGCCCTCTCGGCACCCGACTCGCTCGACCATATCGAGGCACGCCGCGCGATGGATGCCGGTTCCCGCCCCTATCGCGTGGCCCACGCCAGCAACGGGCTTGCGGGCCTGCTAGCCATCGCCCGCTCCGGCCTCGCGGTCAGCGTGGCGACCCGCGCCGCCGTGCCCAGCGACCTTTCCATCATCACCAACGGATTGCCTCCTCTGCCCAAACTCGGCATCTCGCTCGCTTACGCCTCCGCACGCCCATCCCCCGCGAGCCGCTCCTTTGGCCGCTTCGTCGCGCTGAACCTGACGTAGACAAACTCTGGTTTCTTTCGCGCAAAGACATCGGTGAAGTCGGACATCGCTACGGCCTTGAGCCCGCGTTCGACCATCCATGATGGAGAGAGATGAGCCCACCCCGTGAACGAAGGCGACGTGGATCTCGGCTGAATTCCCCGTCTAAGTGGACCGCACCCATCGGGAAAACAGCCCTTGCAGATAGTGGAACGGGCGCATTCGGGCTTTAGGCGCCGTCGCCCGTTCCACGCGTTCAGTCTGATATGATCCAGCCCTAATTGGCGCATGACCCGCTTCGTTGGGCGACGTCCAACTCTTCAGTTGGCGTCACAAGCGCGGTCAACGGGGTGGATCACGCCCAAGAGCCTGACGACGTCAGCACTCGCTTCGGGTTGGATCGCGGTCGCAGCGTTGCTCGCGCGCCCGATCAGACATGATCTGGGCATTGAGCGCGGTCTCGCTGGTCAGGTTCTGCAGGTGGGCCCTCTTTAACCTTTCTGACGAAGAGCTGTCGTCCTGCATACACCCGGCCACCAAGACCGTGACTGCTGCCACGACCAAGAGGCGCGTCGTCGTTCGATGACACTGTGACAATGAGATATCTCGCATCTTAATTCCTTCCGGAGTTCTGTGTACCTGTTTGCGGCGGCGGTCCGCACCGCTGCGAACCCCCGTCGCCGCGCAAGGTGCCGACGAAGATTGCGTGAACATGGCGTAGTTCAGAAAATGGCGACCATCGTTAAGGTCCCTTCGCGTCAACTGGCAGTCAGGAGGGTGGGGTCAGCCTGATAGGCGTGCGGTCAGTCCTTGGGATCATCTGAGCCGGTGCGTTCTGATGGTGTGGGGTCAGACGTCTTGAGCCGCTTGGGGAGGTGGAACGTCAGGCCCCGGCCGTCGCGGGCCGTTTGAACCAAGAGCGGATCACGGGTGCCGGCTAGTCCTTCGGCGGGCACACCTTGGCGCTTTTGCTTGGCGCACAGCTTCAGGGGCAAGATTTCTCGGAGCCGTGGATCGGCGCAGGTATCCTGTTGACCGCGCTCGGTCGTGGTAGCGACGACCTGACCCCGGACAGCGCGGCGCGGTTTCCTTTCTTCGACGTGGATTACACATCACGCTGAAGCCCGATCCTCGTGGCTTGCGGGGCCGAGGATCATCCGCACGTCACGCCGCGCGGCCCTGAATGGCATGCCGACGCCTTTACCGACGCGCCGGGAGCTAACGCGCTGCTGATGATCGCAGGCGCGGGCCACGGCCTTGGCGGTATCGCCGGTCTGGACGCAAAAGAGACGGAGGCCGAAGCCCCCGACGCGCATGAAGCGACGCGGCGTCTGACGTTCGCCTAGCTGTCGAAAAGCCTCAGCATCGAGGCAGAGACATGGGACAAGGATCGAATGGCCTTGAGTAACGCCGCCGCAGATTTGACAACTCTGGCCGAAAAATCAGCCTCTCAGGCGGCGTTGATCTCGGGCATCTTCACATCGGCCAGCTTGCGTTGCTGGGCCATGATTTCGGTGAAGGACAGGCCGGGGTTCGCCTCGGCCAACATGCCGACCTTCATCCAGAATTCGGCCTGAGCGTTGATCGAACGGCACATGACGGTGCTCGACTTGCGCAGTTCCTCGTGCAGTTCCTCTGCGATCTTCACGATGCCCATCCGGATCACTCCTTTTAACAAATATACGAATCATATACGAAACGCATACTCACTGTGATGATCCGTCAATCGGGCGGCGTCGGCAAGAAGATTCACCAACAAAGAAGGGACACCGGGTGGCCACTTACATCAACGTCCCTGTCGCTCCGCCCGCGCAGAGCGCCCGGCGGACGGAACGCATCAAGCTCTACGGGCTGGACGCCTTTGCGGGCATGCGCCGCGCCGGGGCCCTGACCGCCCGATGTCTGGACGAGATCGCCGCCCTTGTCCGGGACGGAACCCCCCTGTCCGAGATCAACACCTTCGTGCTCGACTTCGCCGCGACACATGACGCCCGACCGGCGACTTTGGGCTACAAAGGCTATGAATACGCCTGCTGCACGTCGGTCAATCACGTGGTGTGCCACGGTGCCCCCACGGCGCGAAAGCTGCGCGCGGACGATATCGTGAATGTGGATGTGACGCTTGTCCTTGACGGCTGGTATGGCGATGCCAGCCGGATGTACGCCGTGGGCAAACCCAAGATCGCCGCCGAGCGACTGATCCGTATCGCGCATGAGGCAATGATGCGGGGCATCCGGGCGGTGCGTCCTGGCGCGCGGTTGGGTGACATCGGTCATGCCATCCAGAGTTACGCAGCGTCGCAGCGGTGTTCCGCCGTCCGTGACTTCTGCGGTCACGGCATAGGGCAAGTCTTTCACGACTCGCCGAATATCCTGAATGTTGGCAAACGGAACACAGGACCCGAACTTCGGGAAGGGATGATTTTTACCGTGGAACCGATGATCAACCTCGGACGGCCTGACGTGAAGATGCTTGCCGACGACTGGACCGCCGTGACGCGGGACAGGTCATTGTCGGCGCAATTCGAGCATTCGATCGGGGTTACAGCGGAAGGCTTCGAGATATTCACGCTCTCGCACCAGGGCCTGCATATGCCGGGGGTCGATCTGGCGGTTGCACAAACCTGAGCGATCAGAGCTCTTCGTCGGACTGCACCGCGCGGTTGCCCATTCCCTACTCAGAAAATTTATGGAGCATCATCCCCATGCAACCTTCGCCCGTCATCATCGCCCGACTGTTGGCCGTATCGCTTGGATTCGCAATGACATCACCCGCGAGCGCCCAAATAGGCGGCGATTTGGACATAGGGGAAAGCATGCCGATTGAGGAAGAACTGACCGCATCGGGCCCGATTGGCCCCCTCAGGGGAACCTTGACCCTACCGACCGAGCATGGGCCGCTTCCGGCGGACGTGCCAGTGTTTCTGGTCGTGCCCGGTTCCGGGCCAACGGACCGCGACGGCAATTCGCCCCTTGGCATCGCGGCGGCGCCATACAGACTGCTTGCCGAAGCACTGGCCGAGCGGGGCTACCCATCGGTGCGCATCGACAAGCGCGGCATGTTCGAATCCAAGGGCGCCATTCCGGACCCGAACGATGTGAGGATCGCAAGCTATGGCGACGATCTTCTTGCCTGGACAGCCGCCATCAGGAAGCGGCTGCCCACTCAGGACGGCACGCGCTGCGTCATCCCGATTGGGCACAGCGAGGGCGGGCTGGTCGCCTTGGCCGCCATGGCGCGCATCCCGGACGCCTGCGGGGTGATCTTGATCGCCAGCATCGGCCGGGCCTTGGACGAAGTGATAGGCGAGCAGCTGCGCGCCAACCCCGCGAATGCGCCTTTCCTGCAGGAGGCCGAGGCGGCCATGGCCACGCTGAAGCGTTGCAATCGGGTGGATACGGGCACCATGAGTCCCCCATTGCGGCCCCTTTTTGGCGCAGAGGTCCAAGGCTTCTTGATCGACGCAATGTCATACAACCCTATCGAATTGGCAGCCCGTCTCGAGGTTCCCATGCTCGTTCTGCAAGGCACGCGCGACCTGCAGGTCAGCGTGACGGATGCACGCATGCTGGCAGATGCCACAGCTGATGCGATCCTCGCATTGCTTCCTGACGTTAATCACGTCCTCAAGATCGTGGCATCCGAAGACGCTTCGGCGAATCTCGCGACTTACACCAACGCGGCCATTCCGATTGCTCCCTCGGTCGTGGATGCGGTTGCGGACTTCGCTGCAAGGATCAGGCAAGACTAGACCCACGAGAAGCGCGGAGCAGTCGCGCTCAACGCATCGTTCTGGGAACTGGTAGAAGCATGCTCATGCAAAGGGTTTCCTCTCGATCTCCGAAAACCGCTGATTGCAACATGCTTCAGGCAACTCCGAAGCTTACTGATACAGATCACGCGCTCGAATTCGCCGGCGTCCGCGCCGGTCCGCTTTTTCGCGTGGTCCACCAGACAATCGCAGTGATGACGACAAGCCCGGCGCTCGGCACGAGGTTGGCGGGGGTTCCGGCGATCTCACCACGGCTGCTCAGGTCGCCCCCCAGGTCGAGATGGAGCGTCGTGGCCAGAACCAGGGCGCTGACGTTGTAGACCGCGTGCAGCACGACGGCGACCTCAAGGCCCCCCGTCCTCCAGGTTATGGTGGCCATCGCACCGAAAAGCACGAGATACGAACCAAGAATGTAAGGGTCCAAAGTACCGTGAAAAAACGAGAACAGGACCGTCGTGATGCCGATACCGAGCATTGCACCGGACAGAGATTCACGTGTCCAACTGCCAACAACCCGGAACATCAAGCCACGAAGCCCGTATTCCTCACCAGCGGCCGCCAGCGGGGTGAGCGTCATGCCAATGATGAAGAACGCGACCAGGTCCGCCGTGCTCCATGGGACTGTGTCACCGGGTGTCAGAAGAAATCCGACTGACATGACGATGAGGAGCAAGGGGCCGAATACAATCAATGCGCGACCGAACACCCCGAACCTGAATCGTCCTGCCACCGAATGCAGGGAGCGGGCGGGAACTCCATAGAGCCAGCGCTGTAGCAGCATGCTGTATGGAATGAGCAAAGCCAAGGACAAGGCCCCCGCAGCGTGCATCAGAGGCGTGAAGCCTGTCCGCCCGAGAAGCTGGGTGTCGATGGCCGAGGCCACGGCGAGGCACACTTGCGCGAAAAGAACGAGACCCGCAAACAGCAGGATGATCGCGACGATTCCTCGGACGATCTTCCGGTTTTCGTCCGCGTAGACGCGATGGTATTCCAAGTCGGCAGGAACCCGCGGTGTGCGTACCATCTCGTCAGGTTCCAGGAACCAACTCTCACGTTTGCGACGCATTCTCTTCCTTTCTTCAGTTCACCCACGGGGAACGTAATGCCGCGCGCTACGCAATCGCGGCCCGCTTTGGGTTCTGCGGCTGATCTCCTATGCGCAGTGGAAACCCGTTCGAGCACCCCTTGCATGCCAAGCACGGCCCTAGTGGAGATCTGCGTTGATACCCGTATCCGTATCCAGATCCTGCCCCCTTCGCCAAAACGCTTGGAAAGCATTCAACATCGAGTTTTAGCCAATCATTACAGGAGGGCCCGACCTTCAGATCTCAGAGCCGCTTCACAAAAAAGAGCCGTGCCTCGTTCTCAGGATAACCGTCGATCCGGCCAAATTCGCTGTAGCCCAAGCGCTTGTAGAACTCAGGTGCCTGAAACGAGAATGTGTCGAGCCATATGCCGTCCATCCTTCGCAGGCGTGCTTCCTGCTCGACGCGCGCCATCAACTGGCCACCGACCCCCTTGCCACGGCTCTCCTCGGCCACTGCCAAGAGCTCGACGAACACCCACTTCAGATCAAGCGAAAAACGGGCAGCAAGACCACCGAGGTAACGACCGTCTTCATGCGCCTCGAATAACACCGTTTCGGACTTGAATGATTTCCCGATCGCCTTGGAGTGAAGATCAAGAAGCGCCAGAATACGGTCGCGTGCTTCACCTTCGGAACCTTCGGCAGGGCGGATCTCGGTCATTGTGATATCCTCTCGTCATTATTTGGTCGAACTAGGGAGATGGTTGCACCGGCAACCGGGGCTGACCTCGAGCCCGGTCCAGTGGGCAGCAAAGGCCCACATGTCGGAGAACTCTGCGATAACCATGTTAGTTGGCTTACCGGTCCCGTGCCCGGCGCGGGTTTCCACGCGCAGAAGATGCGGCCTGTTCCCGATGTCGGCGGCCTGCAACGTGGCCGTATATTTGAAAGAATGCGCAGGAACGACCCTGTTGTCCGTATCCGCCGTCGTGACAAGAATTGCAGGGTAGCGCGCACCCTCGCGGATTGTGTGGAGGGGCGAATACGACAGAAGGGTTTGGAACTCTTCCTTAACGGCAGGGCTGCCAAACTCCTCAACCCAGGTGGCGCCGCTTGTAAAGCGATCAAACCGCAGCATGTCGAGCACCCCCACCCCCGGCAGGGCCGCCGCGAAGAGGTCCGGTCTTTGATTGACGACGGCACCGATCAGTAACCCGCCGTTCGACTCTCCATGGATCGCGAGTCCATCAGCAGGCGTGATGCCTTGGCTGATCAGATACTCACCGGCGGCGATGAAGTCGTCGAACACGTTCTGCTTGTTGGCGCGCCGGCCTGCATGGTGCCACGCTTGGCCGTACTCGCCACCGCCACGAATATTCGCCACTGCGTAGACGCCGCCCTGCTCAACCCAGGCCATGGCGGCTGGCGAGAAATGTGGCACCATGCTGATCGCGAAGCCGCCATAGGCATTCAGCATTGTCGGCGCCGGACCGTCAATGTCTTTGCGCCGAACAACAAAGAGTGGCACCCGCGTGCCGTCCTGCGAGGTGTAAAAATGCGGCTCGACCGTGAGTGTGTCGAGATCGGTTGCGATTTCGGGTTCGGCCCAGACCGTCGTGCGGTTTGCATCGACGTCAAGACGCAGGACGGTCAGCGGCGCATCAAAACTGGTGAAGGCGAAGAAGGCCTCGTTCGCACCGGGACGACCACGGACGATGCCGGTGCTGCCGGGCCCCGGCAGCGGGACGGTGCCCTCGAACGTTCCATCTAGATTGTAAAGCTCGGCCTGCGACTGGACATCGATCGTGTAGGACAGCAGCAGCCGGTCGCCCAGCATCGCGGATCCACCTTCGCGCAAGACTGCATCGGGCCGTTCCGGGATCATTTCCGAAAACTCGGGCTGCGCCTCCGAGAGGTCCATCGTTACAATCCGACCCCGAGGCGCATCCTTCTGCGTTGCAAAGAAGAGTTTCGTGCCGACGTTGCCCAGCAAGAGCCAACGATCATCGTAGCTTTCGATGATGGTATCAGGCGCAGGATCGGCGGAAGACAGGTCCGTCACCGTGACCGCAACGCCCCCCGTCAGCGCGGACGTGTAGACGATCAGGTAACGGCCATCCGGCGTGACATCGACAGAATGCAACAGAGCTTGTCCCGCCGTCGCCGCATGGATCAGCCGATCTTCCGACTGGTGCGACCCAAGGCGATGAAAATAGACGGCATGGCCTTCGACGCCGGCGCTAAAGGCTGCCCCTGCCTCGGGTTCGGGAAACCGGGAATAGTAGAACCCCGAACCATCGGGATGCCAGGCGATCGTGGTGAACCGTGCCCATTCCACCGTGTCGTCCAGGATCTCGCCTGTCGATGTGTTGATCACCCGAATGGTCCGCCAGTCCGATCCGCTGTCCTGCGTGGCAAATGCCACGACCGCGCCATCGGGCGAGGCGGCCCATTCGGCCAGCGCCACGGTGCCATCCTCTGACCAGGTATTCGGGTCGATCAGGATACGGTTCGCGCCGTCAGCCCCTTCACGCACCAGAAGTTGCGCCTGGTTGTCGAGTCCGCCGTTGCGCGTGAAGAAGTAGAGGCCGCCGCGCTCGACCGGTGGGGTCAAAGTTTCGTGGTCGAACATCGCCGTCAGCCTGCGATGAAAGACATCCCGCCCGGAAAGACCCTCGAGATAGGGCGCTGAGACGGCATTCTGCGCGGCAATCCATTGTGCGACCTCGGCATCTTGCCGCGGATCATTCTCCAGCCAGCGGAACGGGTCGGCGACGGTGACGCCGAAATGCACCTCTTCGGTAACGGTCTGACGTGTGTCCGGATAGGTCATTGGCATATCATCCTCTGCAAAGGCGGGGGCGTTGAACAGGAGCAGCGCCGTGGCGGCAGCGCCAAGAAGGTGCTGCGTCACCGAGAGACGCCCCTGTCGCTCGGACATCTCTTGGCGCAATCGGCGGATGGATATGCGCCCGGCGGGCCGGCTGCTTCGTGCTGTCATGGTGATGTTTCCTTTTTTCCTTTCGGACGCGCTGGCCCGAGTGGGCTGCCGCCGTCAGGCGACGGCGTCGCAGATGGGGAGTGTCGCGGCGGCCCGGATCGCCGAAAGGATGCGGGCCGTCGCCTCCTCAGACGTCACGTGCATACCGCCGTTGATCACGGCCGCGCTGATCTCTTCGTCCACAAGGCGCATCGCTGCTGTGATGGCAGCGGCGCAGAGCCTGACCTCGAAATCGTCCGCAGTTCGCGCCGCACGGTCAGCGACGACGCCGATTAGCTCCATCTCCGCCGCGTGACACGCCATGAGCCAGGCCGAGCGCAGGGCCGGTTCGCGGTGCAGGATCGCGAGGATCCGGACAGCGGCAATGCTGTCGCGGACGAAGGCATCGTCAGAGATGAATACCGTCATGGACCGGGCCAGGAATTGGTCGATGCTTTCGGTTTTCGGCCATTGGCCGAGCAGTGCCGCGAAGCGCAATTCGCTGACTTTCAACACCGGTTCGACGCAGGCTTCCTTGGATCGGAAGTATCGCCAGACAGTTCGCGTCGAGATGCCAGCCGCGGCGGCTATGTCGTCACCGCTGGTCGCATCAAAGCCCTTCTCCCAGAACAGCCTTGCTGCATGTCGGGATACGTCGAGCCGCGCGTCCTCTAGTCTCGATCCGTCTGTCACTCTGTGGCCTCCGTTCCCTCACGAGGGTGCCAGTGGGTTGTTTTTCTCGTCGGGCAAGTGAACAGTTTCGCCGCACCCACACCACCTATGTCACTAAGTGACATGGACACTAGATGTCACTTAGTGACAGTGAGCGCAAGAGGGTAGCTGTTCTTTTGGCTCGCCACGCGCCACCATGATCACTGACTAAGCCAGATCATGCCCGCAGGCTGCGAGAACCCTCAGATTGGACGATCCCGAAGTGCTGGTGGATACAGGTGCTAGGCACTGGTGCCTAAGGCTGGTTCTGCCGATGCAGTAAGCAGCCAACTTCTGAAATCTCGCATGGCAGGTGTAGGCGGTCGGTCCGCAGGCCATGTCAGGCAATACCTACTCGCAGACACCATCGTCGAGAACGGCTGAACCAACCGCCCATCCGCAATGCGGCGTGTGAACATTTCCACCGGGAGGAGCGCCACGCCCCCGCCATCCGATGCAATCTCGGCCATGGCGAGCGAGGAATCGAATATCGGACCGGTCAGTGGCGGACAGAGTGCCCCTGCCTCTGCAAACCAGCGCGGCCATTCGTCGCTGCGATAGCTCCGCAGCAGGACCTCGCGGCTGAGGCTTTCAGGGGTCGTCAGATATTCGGCCATCGACGGCGCACACAGCGGTGCGAGCGGAGCCTCAAGCAGCACGTCAGACTCAAGCCCGGTCCAGGAACCGCTGCCATAGCGGATCGCCATGTCGAGCCCCTCGCGCAGGATCTCGACGCGGTTGTTGTTGGTCGAGATGCGAAGGTCAATCGACGGATGCTCCTGCCGGAACTCAGGCAGACGCGGCCAAAGCCAACCGACGGCAAAGGTCGTGACAACACCGATCTTCAACGTCTCGATGTGGCGATGTCCGGTAATGCGGTCGAGCGTTCGCGCCATTGCGTCGAAGCCGTGTTCCAGAACAGGGTACAGCGCCCTGCCCTCATCGGTCGGCACCAATCCGCCGGATGCGCGCACGAACAATGTGACGCCGAGCCGGTCCTCGAGCCGTGCCACCTGATGGCTGACCGCGGCTTGGGTGACGCGCAACTCTATGGCGGCGCGGGTGAAACTACCCTGCCTATAGGCCGCCTCGAACACGCGGAGTCCGTTCAGAGGCAGGTCCGGGCGATCCATCGGCATTACTCCAGCTAATGCCAAGTGTGATACTTTGTCGTTTGATGGCCGTAAAGTAGCAAACTAAGGGGTGCGGCGTGACATCCATTGATGTCTCGTAAATTCCAGACCTTGATGGTCGCCCGTCATCACTCGCCTTGAGCAGGCGACGAAGCGGTGCCATGCGCCATCGATTCAGACAAGGATGAACCCATGTTGACACATGCCGCGACGCTGCCCCTACTGGCCGCCGGGGTTTCCCTCGCACTGCTGACAGGCGCCCCTGCCTTTGGCCAGAACCCGAAACTGCATCTTGCCGCAACCATCGACCGCATCGAACAAGAGCTCGACGCGCGCGTCGGTGTTGTGATCCGCGACAGCGGCTCGGATTGGACCGTCAGCCATCGTGCCGAGGAGCGGTTCCTGATGGCCAGCACCTTCAAGACCATGCTGTGCGGCGCCGTCTTGCATCGTGTCGATGAGGGCGACCTCGACCTCGAAGAAAGGATTGCGATCGAGGCCGCAGAAGTCCTCGAGTATGCGCCTGTCACCGAAAAGATGGTCGGCGAAACGATGAGCGTGGGCGAACTATGCCACGCCGCGCTCGACATGAGCGACAACACGGCGACCAATCTGCTGATCGACCGGATCGAAGGACCGCAAAGCGTGACCGCATTTTTGCGCGAGATCGGCGATCCGGTGAGCCGTCTGGACCGCCGCGAGCCGGACGTGAACACCTTCGCGCCGGACGATCCGCGCGATACAACCACGCCCGAAGCGATGGTGTCGACGATGGAGACGTTGCTGACGGGCGGTGCACTGTCCCCGCAATCGCGCGCGCTACTGGTCGACTGGATGAGCGACGGTGGCGTTACGGGCGCACTGATCCGTGCGAGCACGCCAGCGGGCTGGCATGTCGCCGACAGATCGGGAAGCGGGAATTTCAACCGCAACATCGTGGCGATGGTGACGCCGCCGGATCGGGAACCATACTTCATCGCCATCTTCCTGTCGGATGCAGATGCCGACTTTAACACCCGCAACGGCGCTATGATCGAGCTGTCCAAAGCCGTCATGCAGGTCGTGACAAGCCGGTGAGATGGTCGCGGCCGCGCCCAACAAGGCGCGGCCCTCTCCACCAACGCAAGTCGAAGCGCGCAGAGATTTCCAGACTGCGATTGCGAGGCTCCGACCGCGAAATCGTGATCAGTCCACAAATCGCCACTGGCGAATGTGATTGATCAGCGCCCGCAGCTTTGGTGCCATGTTCTGCCGCTGTGGGAAATACAGGTAGAATCCTGAAAACGGCGGCAGGTAGCCCGTAAGCAACGGGACCAGTGCGCCACTATCGAAATGTTCTCTCATGCAGTCCCATGGCGCAAAGGTGATACCACCATCCGCCAAAGCCACCCGCAACATCAGACGCAGGTCGTTGGTTGTCACCTGTGGATCCACCATGACATCGAAGGGCTTGCCATTCTCCTCGAACTCCCATCGCCACGGGGCCGTGTCGGGGGCGGGTCGCCATCCGACACAACGATGATCGAGCAGATCCTTGGGGTGGTTCGGTGCGCCATATCGCGCGATATAGGCGGGCGTGGCTGCCGCCACTTCGCGTTGCGGGCCGCCAACGGGCACGGCGATCATATCCTGCTCGATCACTTCGCCCAAGCGAACACCTGCATCGTAACCACCGGCGACGATATCCAACGCGTCATCTATGACCGTCACATCCACCGTAACCTTGGGATGCGCCTCGGCAAAACGCGCCAGCAGCGGCCCCGACAGAAACTCCTCGGCAATGGATGTGACGGCCAATCGCAGCCGCCCACTCGGCACATTTTCATTGGCCTCAAGCGCGTCCTGTACCGCCGCCATTGGAGCGCGCAGGCTCTCGACCAGCCGGGCACCGGCCTCGGTCAGGCGAACCGAGCGGGTCGTGCGCATGACCACCTGTATGCCCAAGGCATCCTCTAGCCGGCGTATGCCTTGGCTCACAGCGGATCGCGTCACACCGAGCCGGTCCGCCGCAGCGCGAAAGTTCTGCTCTTCGGCAACAGCGAGCAGGAGTGGCAGCAAGTTCAAGTCCATAGGACGCCCCCATTGTCGCGCAGCGCTAACCAACCAGTCCAGCAATAACGGTATACCGTTCACAATGATCTGCGTCCATCTTGCTTTTTGCAAAAGGCAGATAAGGAGAAAATCATGGACAAGGTCATCTTGATTACCGGCGCCTCCAGCGGCATCGGCGAAGGCATCGCGCGCACGCTTGCAGCGCAGGGCGCGAAAATCTTGATGGGCGCGCGCCGCACGGATCGGCTGGACGCCATCGCACAGGACCTGCGTGGCCATGGGGCCGAGGTCGCGACTTGGTCGCTTGATGTCACCGAGCTTCGCTCCATGCAGGAATTTGCGCAAACGGCGCTCAACCTGTGGGGCCGCATCGACGTGCTGGTGAACAACGCCGGCGTGATGCCCCTGTCGCCCATGTCCGCCGTCAAATTCGACGAATGGGAGCGGATGGTGGACGTGAACATCAAGGGCGTTTTGTGGGGGATTGGGGCCGTTCTTCCGGTCATGGAACGGCAAGGCGAAGGCCAGATCATCAACATCGGCTCTATCGGCGCGTTGCAGGCCGTACCGACGGCAGCCGTCTATTGCGGCACAAAATTTGCGGTTCGGGCGATATCGGACGGGCTGCGTCAGGAAAGTAGCGCCATCCGTGTCACCTGCGTGAACCCCGGCGTGGTAGAGAGCGAACTCGCCTCCACCATCACCCACGAAGAGACGCAGGCGCTCATCGGGGATTACCGCGCCATTGCGCTGAAACCGGTTGATATCGCACGCGCCGTAAGCCAGCTGATCAACGCCCCGGCGACCGTGGACACAACCGAGATCACCATCCGCCCCACAGCATCCGCAAATTGAGGTCAACCATGGAGAAATCAGCCATGCTCACCGCCGTCCTTCTGGCCATCGGTGCCGAATTCGCCCGGAGTGAAACCCCGCACCCCTATGTCGGGATGTGGGTCACCGCCGACAACCGCATCCGGCACGAACTGCTGCCGAATGGCCGCTACGTCGAGGCCCGCGGCGAACGAGAACGCGCCTACGAAGGCCGCTATGAGATCAACGGCACATATATCGAATACTGGGACGACAGCGGATTTACCGCCGACGGTGAATTCGTTGAACCCGATGTGCTGCATCATGCGGGCATGGTTCTCTATCGGAAGTAACCACGATCACGCTGGCACATTCTCACCCGTTTTAATCCGGAAGTCGTCGGCTCTTCCGCCTGAGGGGAGCCGACGCAGGTCTCCGGACTATATTTGACTACTAACCACCAATGGATTTCAATCTCTCCAGCCCGAAACGGCTATGGAGCCTTCGGGAGGGTTGTCGTGAACAAGAGAGTTAGCACCGGGGAGAGGACGCCCTTAGTGCCGCGACAATTGCGACTGCTTCGGTCGCAAGTTGGTCGCGCGTCGGGGTGATCCCCAAAACCACCATGCGCCAGTAGAGCGGTGCGGGAAGCAGATCGAGGGCCAGATCACGATCGACGGCCTGGTCCAACTCGCCCCGCGCAATCGCGCGGTCGAGAACGACCTGTGCCTGCTCCCGGCGCGCTTTGGCAACCTGAGTGTTCAGATCTCGCATCGGCGCGGACCGTGCAGCCTCGGCATGAAGATCCGGTAGGATGCGTCGGATCATGGGATGGCGAAGGACCACTCTCAGGCGGATCAGAAAGGCAAGTACATCGGCCTCCAGGCTTCCATGGTCGTCGGGCATGGCGATCGTCAACCCAATCGTTGACACTGCCGCGACTGCAAATTCGTGGTGCGACGAAAAGCGACGGTAGATCGCGGCTTTGCCGGCCCCCGCTCTGGCGGCAACCCTTTCCAGGCTTATGGCGGCAAAGCCGCGTTCCGCCCATTCCTCGAAGAAAGCGCGATAGAGCGCATCGGTCAGATCGGCACGTTGCACGGCAGCCCCGGAAGGTTTTCGTCGGGATTTAACGACGGAACGGTTGCGTTCCAACGAAAGTACTCCTATTTGGTCGATACGTTACCGTTCCATCCATATGAGGTTCCATCATGGCTGACAAGTTCGATAGTTTCTCTGACCTGCTGCGCGCGGCATTAGGTGACCGGCTCGCCCCTGCGGACAGCTTGCTCGGTCTTTTCACAGATGACGTGATCTTCGAGTTCCCCTATGCGCCTGACGGGCTGCCAAAGCGGCTGGACGGCAAGGCTGCCCTTGCGGCGCATCTTGAAAAGCTCGGCCCGTTGCTCATCTTCGGGCCGATGGAGCTCGGCAGCGTACATGCTGCTGGCGATACGGTGGTCTTCGAGTTTTCCTGCAGCGGCGCGGGCGTGAATACAGGTGCTCCTTATAATCAGAAGTACATTTCGGTGGTCACTGTGCGGGAAGGGCGCATTGCGCATTACCGCGACTATTGGAACCCGCTGGTCGTGCTGACAGCCTTGGGCGGCACCGAGGCTGCCGCCGCTGCGTATGAAGGGACAGCATGATGGTGGTCGAGCGGGTCCTCATCACCGATGTCATTGGCAGGCCGGTGCGCCACATTTCTCTTGATCCTGCCGCTCTGGCAGCGCGCTTCGTGGCGCAGGGCCTTCCGCCTGACGACGCCAAGACGCTCACGGGTCTGGGCGTAGTCAGGCGGGCGCTAAAGACTGTATGACCCTGGGCGTTGAGCGGATGACCGGGCAGCGGCCCACGTCATTCCGCGACTTTGCGCACCGCGTCTTCGAGCAGCTATCGCGCACAGATCCTTGCAAAGTCGATGTGCCGGATCGACCATCAGGAGTCATCACGCTTTGATCGGCTGACGGCCGCGAAAGCCTGACTGAAACGTCGGGAAAAAGAACTTGCGACGCCGGATGGGTTCGTCGACTGGGGGAGTTTGTAAGGCATGAGGCGTTGTCCGTGCTTGGGTCATTGTTACTCCAGATGTCGTGACCGCATGTCAATTTAGGCGCCGTGCAATCCTCTGTTCTCCATCGTCAAAAATGATGAAACGGCGTTCGAGAGTATCGCCGGGCATGTGAGATCATTGAGGGTCGCTGTCGTCGGATCGAGACGGCTTCCGAGGTCCAAAACTCCCGTGTGTCGACACATACCTTCTTCCGCGTTGCGCCGGTGCGGATGCCGGACAAAACCGGACTCGCATCGTGCAAACAGCGGGATGCAACAATGCGCAAATTCGGCACATGCACAGCAGAACACGCAACGCCAACGAGGCGGAGGCCGCCTAAGATGTCTTCGAAATTCCCGATGTACTGCATGCCGAACACCGATGACGCCTGACAAAGAAAGGGATCAGCAATGCGCATCAATGATCTGACCCACACGACACTGACGCGGCGCACGGCTCTCGCCTCTGCTGGTGCTTTTGCCACGGCAAGTGCGTTGTCCCTTCCAAGTTTTGCCCAAGATCAAACACAAGGAGATTTTGACATGGCAGAGATCACTACCCCCGACGGCAATCGCATTTTCTTCAAGGATTGGGGCCCGCGCGACGCTCAGCCGATCGTCTTTCATCACGGTTGGCCCCTCAGCTCCGACGACTGGGACGCGCAGATGCTGTTTTTTCTCTCAAAGGGCTACCGGGTGGTGGCACATGACCGGCGCGGACATGGCCGTTCGGAGCAGGTCGACAGCGGCCACGACATCGACCACTACGCCGCCGACGCCTTTGCCGTGGCCGAGGCGCTGGACCTGCGCAACGCGGTCCACATCGGCCATTCCACCGGCGGCGGCGAGGTCGCGCGCTACGTGGCGCGGCACGGTGGACCGGCTGGCCGGGTGGCCAAGGCCGTTCTCGTCGCCGCCATCCCGCCGCTGATGCTGCAGACCGACGCGAACCCCGAGGGCACGCCGATGGAGGTTTTCGACGGTTTCCGCGCGGCCCTCGCCGGAAATCGCGCGCAGTTCTTCCGCGATGTGCCCGCCGGTCCGTTCTACGGGTTCAACCGCGAGGGTGCGACGGTCCACGAGGGCGTCATCCAGAACTGGTGGCGGCAGGGCATGATGGGCAGCGCCAAGGCGCATTACGATGGCATCAAGGCCTTCTCGGAGACCGATCAGACAGAGGACCTGAAGGCGATGACCGTGCCGACGCTCGTCCTGCATGGCGAGGATGATCAGGTGGTTCCAATTGCAGCCTCGGCCGAAAAGGCGGTCAAACTGCTGCCCAATGGCACGCTCAAGACCTATCCGGGGTTCTCGCACGGCATGCTGACGGTCAACGCCGACGTGCTGAACGCCGATCTGCTCGAGTTCATCACGGGCTGATACACCTGCGGCCCGCCCCACTGCGATTGTCCGCGCAGGCAACGCCTATCGTCCCAAACAAAGGAACTGTGCCATGTCGAAACGCGATGCCACTTTCCCGCCGACCGCCACGCGCTTTGGCAGCGGTCGGCGTCTGCTGGCTCGCCGGTTTTGATGTCGAGATCACGGTGATGGCGCGCATTCCGGGTTGATGCCCGATCAATCGCGGTACCTTGAGGCAAGCGGAAACACCCAAGAACACATGAAATCACCCAAGGAGAGAGCACATGACCAAGCCTGAACTACTAACCCCGGACAATTGCCAGATCATCTTTATCGACCACCAGCCACAGATGGCCTTTGGCGTGCAGTCGATCGACCGGCAGGTTCTGAAAAACAATGTTGTGGCCCTCGCCAAGGCGGCCAAGGTGTTCGACATCCCGACCACGATCACCACGGTCGAGACCGAAAGCTTCTCGGGTCACACGTATCCGGAACTGCTGGAAGTCTTCCCCGATCATCCGCTGCTCGAGCGCACCTCTATGAACTCCTGGGACGACCAGAAGGTGCGTAATGCGCTCGCGAAGAACGGCCAGAAGAAGGTCATTGTCTCTGGGCTCTGGACCGAAGTCTGCAACAACTCTTTCGCCTTCAGCGCAATGGCCGAGGGCGGCTACGAGATATTCATGGTCGCTGACGCCTCCGGCGGGACCTCGCAGGAGGCGCATGACTACTCCATGCAGCGCATGATCCAGGCCGGGGTTGTGCCGGTGACCTGGCAGCAGGTGATGCTGGAATGGCAGCGCGATTGGGCGCACCGTGAGACCTATGATGCCATCATGAGCCTCGTGCGGGAGCATTCTGGCGCTTATGGCATGGGCGTCGATTACGCCTACACCATGGTTCACAAGGCGCCTGAGCGGGTCGAGCATGGAGAGCGTCTGGCACCCGTAGCCGCCGGATCGGCCGCCGCCGCCGAATAGCGATCTCGATGCGCCGGGTCCGGCGGCTGCTATGCCCCGCAGCCGCCCCATTCCCTGCCGACGCATCGAGCGGGCCTGCATCGCCCCGCAGGCCCGCCCTTACTTTCAGGCTGGGGTGAAGCGTGCGGCTGGGACGTTTGACATGCACGAGACGAGACAACACCCGATCAAAACCGCCGCGCCGGTCACCCGCCGGTGGGTCACGAAATCAGGCGCCGCGCTTGGCGCGCTTGGGCTTTTTGCACCCGACACTGCGCAGGCACAATCCAACACGGAGGACGGCATGGCCGACACGATCATCAGAAACGCGCGTGTGACGACGCTTGATCCCGCGACGCCAGACGCCGACGCCGTCGCGATCCGGGATGGTCTCATCTTGGCAACGGGAAGAGAGAACGAGATCATGTGGCTGGCAGACTCGGACACGCATGTGATCGACGCGGGCGGCAGGCGCGTGATTCCCGGCCTGAACGACAGCCACACGCACCTGATCCGTGGCGGGCTCAACTACAATATGGAACTCAGGTGGGAGAATGTTCCCTCGCTCGCTGACGCGCTGCGGATGCTGAAGGAACAGGCGGACCGCACCCCTGCCCCGCAGTGGGTCCGGGTCGTCGGCGGCTGGTCCGAGTTCCAGTTCGCCGAGCGGCGCATGCCGACGCTTGACGAGATCAACACCGCCGCGCCCGACACACCCGTTTTCATCCTGCACCTCTACGGTCAGGCGTTGATCAACCGGGCGGCCATCGCGGTGCTGGGTTTCGGGAAGGAGACGCCGAATCCGCCGGGTGGCGAGATCCAGCGGGACGCCCAAGGCAACCCCACGGGCCTTCTTATCGCCAAGCCCTCGGCGCTCATCCTATATTCCACCCTCGCGATGGGGCCAAAGCTGCCCCTCGAGGAGCAGATCAACTCTACCCGCCATTACATGCGCGAGATGAACCGCCTCGGTATCACATCGGTGATCGACGCCGGTGGCGGCGGCCAGAATTATCCGGATGACTACGCCGTCATCCAGCAGCTGCACGACGCGGATCAACTAACGGTTCGAATCGCGTTCAATCTTTTTGCACAAACTGCGGGTGCAGAGCTTTCGGACTATGAGAACTGGGTAGCAATGACCGAACCCGGTGCTGGATCGAACATGCTACGGATGAACGGAGCGGGTGAGAACCTGACTTGGTCGGCAGCGGATTTCGAAAACTTCCTCGAACCCCGTCCCGATCTCGTCCCCACAATGGAAAGCGAACTGGAGCCGATCGTCGAGCTGCTGGCGGTGAACAAATGGCCGTTCCGCATCCATGCGACCTATGACGAAACGATCGACCGGTTCCTAACCGTCTTCGAGCGTGTGAACCAGCGCCAGCCCTTCGAGACGCGGTTCATCATCGACCACGCAGAGACGATTACGCCGCGCAACATCGAGCGGATCACGGCGCTTGGCGGCGGCATCGCCACGCAGCATCGAATGGCGTTCCAGGGGGAGTATTTTGTAGACCGCTACGGCGCGGAGGCGGCGCAGGCGACACCACCAATCCGGCGGATGATCGACATGGGCACCCCGGTCGGTGCTGGCACCGATGCAACACGCGTGGCTTCTTACGACCCGTGGGTCAGCCTCTACTGGATGACCATCGGCAAGACGCTGGGCGGCATGCCGCTTTACAGCGAGGACAACCTGCTGACGCGCGAGGAGGCGCTGCGGCTCTGGACGCATGGGTCGGCATGGTTCTCGGGCGAGGCGAATGAAAAAGGCACGTTGGCGCCCGGCATGTATGCCGATCTCGCCGTGCTCTCGGCAGATTACCTGAGCGTGCCGCCTGACGAGATCCGGCAGATAAACGCCGTCCTGACCATGGTCGGCGGCCGTATCGTGCATGGCGAGGGCCCGTTCTCCGATCTTGCACCGCCGCTGCCGCCCGCCTCGCCGGGCTGGAGCCCAGTCGGCGCGGTCCCAAGTCCGGGCGCGCGGCAGGCGACCGGTGCCACTGAGATGCGTATTGACCGCGCATGCCACGATGGCTGTGCCAGCGCCTGCTCGCTGCACGGCCATGACCACGGAATTGCCTGGACGAACCCCATTCCCGTGAAAGACGTAAAGTCCTTCTGGGGCGCACTCGGCTGTTCGTGTTTTGCGGTGTGAGGGGAGGCAGGATGGATTGGAAACCCTATGCTGTGTCGTTTGCGTTCGGGCTCGCCGTCGGGGGGCTCTACGCACTTTTTGGCACACGCTCCCCCGCGCCACCAATCATCGCGCTGCTTGGCCTGCTCGGAATGCTGCTGGGCGAGACGGCGGTTTCATGGCTTAGGGACCGGACGACAGCCGCAGGGGCCGCCGCCCATTGCCTGCACGCGAAACATTTCGCAACGTCCGAGCGTCAGAAGACGGAGGGATGACACGCTGTCTTGCACTTCTGTTCGCAGTGACGACCGCGCATATGGCTGTCGCCGAACAACTTGTCTTTGAAGGACGGATCGAAGCCTCCGACCGTGCGGTCCTGTCCAGCCGCCTGAACGGCGTCGTAGCTGAAATCCTGTTTGAGGGTGGTGATCACGTCAAAGCGGGTCAGCCGCTGATCCGTCTTGATCCGACCGATGTGGCACTCGCACTGGAGATGACCGAGGCGCGGCTCGCCGAGGCCCAAGCACGCCTCGACGGGGCGGCCCGGCGAACCGCCCGTCAGGAAGAGATGCTTGACCGCGGGGTCGCTGCGGATGCCACTGTGGGTCCCGCCCGCACCGAAAGGGCGATGGCCGAGGCCGCGGTTGCGCTGGCAGAGGCCGAGCGGCGGCGGGCGGCGCTCGATCTCGAACGTGCGATCATACGCGCCCCGATCACTGGCCTCATCTCGCCGCCGGCCGTTGCCGTCGGCACCTTCCTCGAGGCGGAGGTTGCCCCGCCACTGGCGACGATCATCACGCTTGACCCGGCGGTCGTCGCCTACCAAGCACCCTATGCTGAACGGCTCGCCTCCCTCGAAGCGACCGGGTCCAGGACGGTTGCCGAGTTGCTGGAAACCGTCCGAGTAAAATTGCGGCTCCCCGGCGACAGGATCTATCCCGGAGAGGCGAGCCCCCATGCAGCAAGCCCCGAGGTCGATGCGGAGACTGGCACCGTAACCGTATGGGCGCGGTTTCCAAACCCCGATGCGCTGCTACGGCCCGGCATGGCCGTAATGGTCCTCTCGGAGATCGGCCAGACCGAGGTAGCGCAATGAGCGAGACCGCCACAGTTTCGATGCCAGTGTCCTTGGCCTTCGCCCCCCACGGGTGCAGGGCTCTGGCGATCCTTGGGCTCGCGACGGTCGTTTCTACTCTCGGAAGCTGGATGCACGATTTCGGCGCGCGCAGGCTCGGGCTTGGAACTTTTGCATCCAGCGCCGCGCCCAAGATATACTCTCTGGTGACCACAGCCGGTCGCCAGCCCGAAGACACCTAAACAGGAGACCAAAACATGAGCTGGAGCCCTTGCCCCGACCCAACCCTCGGTGACGCCGAAAGCGTCGATGCCATTGAGACAGTCATCGTTCCTCGCGCTGTCGATCTCGGCGAGATGACTGTGCGCAGGGCCCTACCCTCGACCGCGCGTCAGATGGTCGGGCCCTTCATCTTCTTCGACCAGATGGGACCAGCCGAGTTCCTAACCGATCAGGGCATTGATGTACGGCCGCATCCGCACATCAACCTCGCGACTGTAACCTATCTCTTGGAGGGTGAGATCCTGCACCGTGACAGTCTCGGAACCGAACAGGCGATCCGTCCCGGTGCCGTGAACTGGATGCGCGCGGGCCGCGGGATCGTCCACTCCGAGCGGACCGCGCCCGAGCTCAAGCGCACCGGGCAGCGGCTATTTGGGTTGCAGACCTGGATGGCGCTACCGGCTGCGGCAGAAGAATCCGATCCGGCCTTCATCCATCATGGTGAGCCGGACCTGCCGACCATCGAGGACGGCGCGCTGACTCTCCGCCTGATTGCGGGCGCGCTCCACGGCGTGCGCTCGCCACTCGCGACGGCTTCTGAGACGCTCTATGCCGACATCGCTCTGGCGGCGGGCGGGACCTATCGCGTGGAGGCCACGCATGACGAGCGCGCACTCTACATCCTGACCGGCCCGATCGCTGTCGATGGAAAGACCCACGAGCCTGGGACCTTGCTGATCCTCGCTCCGCGCGCCGAGGCGGTGATCACGGCCGAGCGCGACGCTCGCTTGATGCTTTTTGGCGGCGAGCCAATGGAGGGCCCGCGTTACATCTGGTGGAACTTCGTCTCTTCGCGCCCCGAACGCATTGAGCAGGCTAAGGAGGAATGGCGGCGCGGCCGCTTCGACACTGTGCCCGGCGACGAGGCGGAATTCATCCCGCTGCCCGAGACGAACAGTCCCCAGCAACGCGCCACGGGCCGTGAGGATCACCAGACATGACCGCCATCCCGGGGCTGCACCACGTCACCGCCATCTGCTCTGCCCCGCAGACCAATCTCGATTTCTATACCGGCACGCTTGGCCAGCGGTTGGTGAAGAAGACGGTCAACTTTGACGATCCCGGCACGTATCATCTTTACTACGGGGACCGCGCCGGAACGCCGGGGACTATCATGACCTTCTTTCCCTTCATCGGTTCCGGACCCGGACAGGCGGGTAACGGCATGGCCTCTGCCGTGGCCTACGCCTTTGATGCAGCGGGCCTTGACGCATGGGTGGACCTTTTGGCGCAGGGCGATGTCAACTTTGACGGGCCGGAGGAGCGGTTTGGTGCCAGGGTGATCACGCTCGCCGACCCCGACCAACTGTCCATCGAAATCGCCGAGACCGTCGACATGGCGTCCGGCGGCTTTCATTCGGTCACGCTACGCCTTGCCGATCCAGAGCCGACCGCGCGGCTCCTGACCGGGATCATGGGCTACGAAGAGCTTGGCGAGGAGACCGGCCCCGGCCTGTCGCGCCTGCGCCTGCGCGCGCCGGGCGGAGAAATGGGCAGCGTCATTGATCTCGTGCGCGACGATGGCACAACGACCGCCCGACAGGGCGCGGGCACCATCCACCACGTCGCCTTCCGCGCCCGCAACACCGAAGAGCAGCGCAACTGGCAGGAGCGCCTGCGTGCCGCGAGGCTCGACGTGACGCCGATCATCGACCGCCAGTATTTCAAGGCGATCTACTTTCGCGAACCGGGCGGCGTGCTCTTTGAGATCGCCACGGACCCGCCGGGTTTTGCCATCGACGAGCCGGAGGAGGCACTGGGCCGCAACCTGATGCTCCCCACGCGTTACGAACCGTACCGCGCGCGCATCGAGCGCATTCTCCCGCCACTGTCCGGGCATATATGACGGACGATCCACACAGTGCTGGCCGCATCCAACGGCGCGGGCCTAGCTAGCCCTCGTGCTCCTGCACAGCCGGGGGCCGAGACCAACGAAACCTTCGACTGCGGCGCGGCCCTTGTTCCGGCCGGTGCTGCATTGTTCGCACCCTAAGCGGGCGGGCGGCAACTGAAGGCCGTGGGTGGCCTGTCGGGCGGCCTTGTCGGCACTGGTGATGCGACGGGCGACCCCTTTGGTGGCCTCAACGGTCATACCCCGAAACACTTTGACTACGCGGCCGATCTCTTCGAATTGCCTATCTACTTTGGCTGCCACACCCGCGACCTGCATGTCCCGCTTGCCCGCGTGCGAGAGGGCGAAACGGTCCATGCAGGCTCGCAAGCTGATTGTCGAATGGCGATAAACCCCGGTGCCGGACACGCGACCACAACGCACGATGTGTCCACTCTGCGCAGGCTGCTATCTGACCCCGACGCAGACATAGCTCTTCTTTTGCGTCCCGCACTTGAGATTATTCGTCAGCCTATCGCGCCACCCTTTTAACTTCGAGCATCCCAAATTCAGATTTTCGCATTGGGCAGTGCATCATCTTTGCACCCCGAACCGAGGTCGCGCATTGAGACGCATAGCGTCTTTCCACCTCACTTCGTCGAAGCAGCCGTGGCCCCGGCATCCGTGCCTTGGACGGCCTCTGCCGCCCCCTTGGCTGCCGCATCGATCACGTCGGCAACCGCCTTCGGCTGCGTCAGGAACACGACATGGCTGCCGCGTACCTCAGTGGTCTCGGCGCCGATCCGACGGGCAGTGCTGCGAAGGAGATCTGGCGCGATGGCACCGTCCTCGGTGGCGACGACAAACCAGCTGGGCTTGGTCTTCCAGGCAGCGACAGTCACCGGCGCTGCAAGTGCGGCCATCGCGATTGGCACTTGAGCATCACGCAGAAACGCCGCCTCGGCCTCATCGGTGTCACCTGCAAAGCCAGCATGGAAGTGGTCGGCATTCAGGTAGGCAAAGCCGTCCGGCTGCTCTTCGGGCACAAAATTCGGAGGCGGCGGGATCTCGGAGTACTGATCAAGCGTGGATTGGCCGACCTCGGGCGCGAATGCGGCGACATAGACGAGGCCGACAACCTTCGGATCGGTGCCGGCCTCGGTGATCACGCTGCCGCCATAGGAGTGGCCGACGAGAATGACCGCGCCGTCCTGCCTGTTCAGCACGCGCTGGGTTGCCGAGACATCGTCGGCGAAAGAGGTCAGCGGGTTTTGTACGATGCTCACATCATAGCCACGCGCGGTCAGCTCATCATAGACCCCGCGCCACCCGGATCCGTCGGCGAATGCACCGTGGACAAGGACGATGTTAGGGACGGGGTTGGCATTGACGCCGAAGGCGACACTGCCGGCCAAGGCTGCGGCGGTCAGGGTTTTCAGGGTATTGGGCACGGTCGTATCTCCTTTGTGAGTTGAAACACAATGCTGCCGCTGGTCGTCGCGCCGTGAAGCGTGAACGGACAGACATCAAGCGCAGGCGCGTTGAAGGGACCAACAAAGCGCCACTGGTCACGCCGATCACAAGACCAACGACCAGCGAAATCACATCGAGTTGAAGATGGCGCAGGAGTTCGTGGATCGCGGAACGGCAATGGGTAAACTCTAGCGAGCGCCCTTATGCCCTGCAGCGCCGAAGCTGTCGCGAAGGTGCCGATCTTGCGGCCTTTCTGATCCGTGCCTGAGAAACAGAGCCGCGAGACTGGGGCTGTTTCGGTCGAGCGCCCTTCTGCGGACGCATCTGGCCACCGCGACTACGGTCTCGCCCTCAGAGCAGGCCGCGCCGGACGACCGCTATGGGGCGCGTGCGAGGTCATCCAAATCTTCATCCGGATCGACGGTGGCCGGTTCTGACGAACCCGTTCGGCCCCCGACAGCCGACAGATCTCGGCATTGTCCGGCATCCCGACCAACCACAAAGTTGCGGTGCACAAGCCTTTTGCAGTTTGCGTTCAGCAAGGCAAGCGCGCTTGGCAAAAGCGACATCACAGCAAGATCGGCACTGTCGCGGCAGTTCCCGCGCCGCACTCCTCAGGCATCTTCTATAGTTTTTGTCATCAGGACTCACCTCTTTCTCATACGCAAAGGATGATATCATGACCTTCCGCAACGGCCTCGACTCGCTTCTTCGACCCGAGGATTCGGTCCTCGTTCTGATCGACCATCAGCCCTATCAACTCGCAAACCTCAATAGCCACGACCCGCACATGGTGGTGAACAACACCACCGCACTGGCCAAATGCGCAAAGGTATTCGGCGTGCCCACAATCCTGACAACCGTCATCGCCGCCCGGGGTGGCGACCTCTTCCCCCATGTCAGCGAAGTGTTCCCCAACCAAGAGGTGATCGACCGCACGACAATCAACACCTGGGAAGATCCGAAGGTCGTGGAAGCGGTCAAGGCGACCGGCCGCAAGCAGTTGGTTATCGCCGGTCTCTGGACAGAGATCTGCGTGGCAATGCCCGCACTCCAGGCGGCGGGCGAAGGCTGGGACGTGACCGTCATCACCGACGCGTCTGGTGGCACGTCGGTCGAGGCTCATGAGGTCGCTATTCAGCGGATGATCGCGGGCGGCATCAACATGATGACTTGGCTGGCACTGGCATCGGAATGGCAGCGCGACTGGGCCCGGGCCGAGACTGCAATCGCTCTTAACGACGCCCTAAGGGACCATCTTGGCGGCAGCGCCATCGCCTATCTGTGGGAACAGCAGCTGCTCAACACAGAGGTTCCAAGCGTCGCCGCCTAACCTCGGCGGGGATGACGAAGCGCCTGGCCGCCCCCTCTTACGCGTTTACGGACGCAGATGCCGAGATCGCCTTGGCCTCTCAATAGGGCGGGCAGCCGCCCGACATCCAGACCGGCCAGACGCGGCGGTTCAAGGCGGATAGAGAGGCCAACAGGCTCGTTACGAACACGGCCAAACAGGCGAACGCGCGTGCGCTGATCGAAAGCTGTCTCGGGGCGAACAAGCCGGTCGCCCTAAGCTGCCATGTGCCCGGCGTCCTGCGCCATGTCACGGCGCCTGACCGGCACCGATGTCGCCAATACTGAGGACGGGCGCATTCCAACCGTGCTTTCGTTCCTTTACCAACCGGGCACTTGTTTGGTGCCCCCCCGTTTCGACCGACACAGGCCCTTGCATGCCAGGCATTGTGCAAAACCCTGCAGATATCCAGCGATTGACCGCGCGGGCCTGCCTGTCCGCACCATCTTTGAACCCGAAGGCGCTGAGCCTACTGCGCCCAATCCTACATCAACCCTTTGCTCGGTGAGTGATATGGACCTTTCTGCCTACCTTACATTCGTGATTGTCAGCGCCGTCCAGACCGCGACGCCTGGCCCCTCTACGTTGTTCATCGTGAACAACGCCGTCGCCCACGGCTGGCGGCGCGCACTGGGCGCGCTCAGCGGCGATCTAGTCGCAATCGCGCTGCTGGCCACGCTGTCCGTCGTCGGATTGGGGGCGCTGCTCCAAACCTATCCTGCCGCCTTTCTCACACTGCGCCTTGCCGGAGCTTTTTACATCATCTGGCTCGGTTTGACCTTTCTACGCGCCGCGCCCCCGCAACCACATCCGTCGGCACAAAAGACCATCCACGAACAAAGTGGATTGGCGCTTTGGATCAACTCCTTCGGCGTTGGCATCAGCAATCCCAAGGCCGTACTGTTCTTTGCCGCGCTGTTTCCCCAGTTTCTTCCGGCTGGCAGCGGAACGGCTGTCTTGGCCCTTTTGGTTTCAACATTCGTGGTCGTGAAATTCGTCATTCTCGGGGGCTACGCGATCGGAGCGCGACAGGCGGTGCGGCTCCTGAGCAAGCCCGAACATGCAAAGCGTGGACGCATGCTGACCGGCATCATCTTCCTCGCCTTCGGGGCGATTATGATCTGGTCTGCGCTGACCGCCACATAAGACCACGTCGCCATGCACGGGCTGACCCGCGACTGGGCCGAAGCGCCTCAGATGGGCGTCGACATCTTCCGCGTCGAGGGCGGGAAGCGGGCGGAACACCGGGAGGTTCTAGAGAGCAAGATGCCACAACTCTTGGCACCGCCGGCCTGATGATGTTCGACCCTGGGCAAGACACGCATCAACCCTGAACGGAACATGCGTGAACGTCCCTTTTCGTTGGGTCTGGGACATACGTCCCGGCTTACACCGGCAAGCATCACCGCAGCGTGTAGGAGCGCACCGGGTCACGAACGGCCCTGCGATAATCGGACGGGCTCACGCGCATTAGCTTGACGAAAACTCTGGCGAGGACCTGGTTGGACGAATAGCCAACCTCAAGCGCGATCTGCGTGACCGGCAGGTCCGTGTGTTCGAGCAGTTCGCACGCCTTCTCCACTCTCAGCCGCGTCATGTAGACCCGTGGCGGCACCCCGACGCTCTGTTTGAACATGCGGGCGAAATGGTAGGGTGAGAGCCGCGCCTCGGCCGCCAGATTATCCAGACTGATGTCTTCCGAGAACCGCTCATGCATCAGCTCGAGGCAACGACGTTCTGCCCACGGCGCAAGGCCGCCCCTTGCCGGAGCAAACGGCGTTCCGCCCAAGCGGCAGAGTTCTGCGAGGATCTCGCAGCCTGCGGCCCGCGCAAGCAGCCGCGACGGTGCCCCTTCATCCTCGCAGAGTGCCCAAAGGTTCCGCAGCGCCGACCGGATGGACGGCGAGTCCAACACTAGGCCGTAGGTGAAGGAGGTGTCTAACGAGAACCGACCGTCGGCGGCCTCGTCGAGCACGTCCTGCCACTGCGCCAAGGGAAACACCAAACTACGCAGCCGATGGCTTTCGTCATTGATCACTGTGGTCGCAAAGTCAGGCGCGGCTAAGGCGAGAGTGCCTTTACCGGTTCTCACATCAAAGCGGCCTCCTCCCAAGTTTCCCCTGACACGACTACAGCCAAGCATGTCCTCCATTAGGACGATGTCCGGCAAGGCCGGGCGAGACATGTCTCCGGCCGGGCGCGCCACTTCCAGAAGATCCAAGACCCCACCGGATGATTTTCTGGCCCGCACATAGGACGCATGTTGGCCCTCGCTGTGCCACTGGGCGAATGAAGAATGCGCATGAAAGGTCATTGTCGTCCCTCTAGAGCCACACGCGCGCCAAAGGGTTTTCGCGCCCGTTGATTAAGACGCCTGTCGACCTTCGCGATGGGGAGGACGAATATGCAGGCAGTGTCATCGTTGCATCTCCCATCAGGGAGACAAGCCGAACTTCAAAACAAACATGTCTGTTCGGCAGCGTTGGTACCGATGTTTCACTATCTACGTTGACCTCGAGAATATTAGTCGAATCTGACGTTGATCGCAACAAACGAAGACCGATGACGCGGCGGCGGTTCGCCCTGAGTGTTCCCCATGGTCAGGAGTTTGTTGCGTCAGCAACAAGCAGGAACAGGTTGCATCAAGCGAAAAACGTGTTGGGCATCTCGACACAAACCTGAGTTCAATCTGCTCTTCTTGCCAAATATTATGTATTTGATAGTCATATATAAATCAGGAAAAAATCCCGATAACGGGCAAGGATTTCTTACGAAAGCCACCATCAAGTCCTGTTGCAACATCTTTTAAGGCACAGTTGATTGCGGCGACCAAATCAGGTGCTTTGGTCGGGCAATTGACGGGCGTCAGTTCGTGGAGGACGGCAAATCTATCCGCAAGAGCGGTGCCATTGCAGCAATGTCAGCGCGTCGTTTCCGCCATCATCGGCTGCTTCGCTTTCGTGGCCGGGCGCGGCTTGGTCGGGCCATGGCCTGACACGTGCCATGAAATGCGCTGTCGATTTGTCGGAAAAGGCCGGGTGATCACGTCGGTGCGGCACCAACCCTTCTGGCGTAACGGCCACTGACCGACAGCAGGAATTCAAGCCATTCGCAGAAACTCAACCGTCCAGAGCAAGCCCGATACAGATACCGGTAAGTAGACGCAGTGGACCAACTGCGACCTTCCGCACGCGGACCCGAGTGACCGGCTCGTGCGCATCAAATCGCAAGAGCGGCATCGTCGTAGCAGGATCAGAAACGTGGGGTCGGACGGCACGCGCTAGACCTGTCTCACTGCAACGCTTTGCGCCCAAACCTCTGCGAACCAGTACGATCTTGTGTGGGCGGACAAAGCAAGCCGGAAAACGGCATGGCTCCAACGAACAGGATTGACCATGACTACCCAAGATTCCCCGACATCACGTCTGACAACCACTGCTGGCGCACCCGTCGCCGACAATCAGAACAGCCTCACCGCCGGGGATCGTGGCCCTGTTCTGATTCAGGACTGGCAGCTGATCGAGAAACTGGCCCATCAGAACCGCGAGCGAATTCCCGAACGTGTTGTCCATGCAAAGGGCTGGGGCGCGTATGGGACGTTGAGGATCACAGGCGACATATCGCATCTGACCTGTGCAGACGTGCTGCAACCCGGCACCGTGACGCCAATGATCGCGCGCTTTTCAACCGTGGCCGGGGAAGCGGGTGCTGCAGACCATGAGCGGGATGTGCGTGGCTTTGCGCTCAAGTTTTATACCAACGAAGGCAACTGGGATCTGGTCGGCAACAACACGCCGGTCTTCTTCGTGCGCGATCCGCTCAAGTTCCCAGACTTTATCCACACGCAAAAACGCCACCCGCGCACCAACCTGCGATCACCCACCGCCATGTGGGACTTTTGGTCACTCTCACCCGAGAGCCTGCACCAGGTGACAATTCTGTTCTCGGATCGCGGCCTGCCCGTCAGCCCAATGCATATGAACGGCTATGGCAGTCACACCTACAGCCTCTGGAACAACGAGGGCACTCGGGTCTGGGTCAAGTTCCACTTCAAGACCCGACAGGGTCATCGCCACTACACGAACAGCGAAGCGCAAGACGTCGTGGGGCGAACCCGAGAAGGCTATCAAGAGGCGCTGTTCGGCGCGATCGAGGCGGGGGAGTTCCCGCAATGGACTGTAGAGGTGCAGATCATGACACAGAACGAAGCGGAGGCGTTCGCGTTTAACCCGTTCGATCTGACCAAGATTTGGCCCCATGCGGAGTTTCCCCCGATCAAGATCGGCGTGCTCGAACTTGACCGCAATCCCGACAACTACTTTGCCGAGATCGAGCAGCTTGCCTTTAGCCCGTCAAACGTCGTGCGCGGCATCGGCCACTCGCCGGACCGGATGCTGCAAGGCAGGATCTTTTCCTATGCCGACGCCCATCGCTACCGGCTGGGCACCCACTACGAGGCGCTGCCGGTCAATAGGCCGCGCTGCCCAGTGCATCATTATCACAAGGACGGGGCGATGCGCTTTTTCGACGCCGCAGCCAACCCGGACGCCTATTACGAGCCGAACAGCCTAGACGGCCCGCAGCAGGATGCGTCCTTCGCCGAACCAACGTTCGACCTGCAGGGTCCGGTCGGCCGGTTCGACCATCGCGACGGCAACGACGATTTCATCCAGCCGCGCGCGCTGTTCCAGCTTTTCGACCAAGAGCAGAAAGACCGGCTCTACGCCAATATCGCCACGGCTATGTGTGGCGTTCCTGCCGCCATCACCGAGCGGCAGATCCGGCTGTTCCACCGGGTTCATCCAGATTTCGGCGCGGGTGTCTGCGCGGCGCTTGATGCGATGGACCCGCAATTCTGAACCAAGCCAGCGCGGGAAGAATGACTTGAATAAATCGGGGGCCCCCTCGAAGCAGGCCTTCACAACAGAGCCGACAGAGACGCTATCGACACGCGCTACCGACGGGAATGCCGAGCCGCCTTTCAATCGACAGAGGATCGGATGACCAGAGTCCATCGTGACACAGGGTGAAGGGAGAAGAAACGCGATGAGCACCGAGTGGCCTCACCTCGACTACCTCGGGTGGCGAGAGACCTGCTCTGCCCTCCACCTATTTCTGCAGATTGCAGGAAAATACCGGCTCGCGCATACGCCGTGGCTTAACCATTCCTGGAACGCGACATTCTATGTCACGCCGACGGGGCTGGCATCCTCTCAGATCCCCGACGGTCCGGGCATCGAGCTCCTGTTCGACTTTCGAGAGCATATGGTCGTGGGAAGCTGTGGCAACGGCCACCGGGCGTCTTTCGCGCTCGGGCCGACCACGGTCGCGGCATTTCGTGCAAAGTTCGAGACGCTGATCACCGACCTTGGGGGCACGCCGAGCTTCAACGACACCCCGAACAAGGTGCCCTACCCCGTGCCGTTCAGCGAGGATCATCGCGACCGGCCCTATGACCGGGACGCGGTGCAGCGCTACCATCAGGCATTGGTGGCGATCGACACGGTGTTCCACCGGTTCCGGACGTCCTTTGTCGGCAAGTCCAGCCCGGTCCACCTGTTCTGGGGCGCGCTGGATCTCGCCGTGACCCGTTTTTCGGGGCGGCGCGCCCCGCTGCATCCCGCCGGGATCCCGTTTCTGCCAGACGACGTGGCGCAGGAAGCCTATGACCGCGAAATGTCCGCCGCCGGGTTCTGGCCGGGCGGCAATGGCATCGACTACCCCGCCTTCTATGCCTACGCCTATCCGTCCCCCACCGGGTACCGAAGCGCGTCGGTGCGTCCCGACGCGGCCTTTTGGCACGCGGGGCTGTCGGAATTCATGCTGCCCTACGAGGCGGTACAGAGCGCGCCAGATCCCGAAGAGACGTTGATGGCGTTCTTGGTCTCGACCTACGAGGCCGCGGCCAACCTTGGCGGATGGGACCGCGACCTGCTGGAATGTGCCCATGGACGCCCGCGTCAGGTGCGCGCGCCCAATGCCACACAGACGATTGCCGCCTTGGCGACGGATGGCACGGTCGAGCGGGAAGACGGCCCGTCGAAGGGGCGCTATCGGCTTGTCGTTGATGGTGTCGAGGCTGAGATGAGCTATAGCCGCGTCAGCGCAAGCCAGATCATCATTGATCACACCGAAATCCCCGACGCCTTGCGCGGTCGCAAGGTCGGAGCAAGGCTGTTGCAACAGGCGATCGAGGACGCGCGGCAGGATCAGGTGGTCATCATCCCACTCTGCCCGTTCGCGAAGGCGATGATCGGTCGCCATCCGGAATGGCAAGACGTGTTGTCCCCATCAAAGACCTGACCGTCGTGGATCGACCTTGTGGGCTTAAAGCCTTTGGCGATTTACGGATCACGGTTTCCGAGGGCCTCTATCCGGGCGACACTCTGTTCGCACTGTCACGCGAAGCCCCCGAGCAGCTTGCGTCCTCACACGCTGGCCTTCTTCTAAGGCTCCCCCTCACGAACTCAGCCTTGAAAAGACGAACACCAAATTCGAACAACCTGAACTGGCTTCAACCATCTATCCGGGCCAGAAACCGCCGGAGCCGCACATCCTGTGGTGCTTCGAAGATCTGCGCCGGTGTGCCCTGCTCGACGATCTTGCCACCGTGCATGAACAGGATGCGATCGGCAATCTCGCGGGCAAACTGCATCTCGTGGGTGACGATCAGGATTGTCTGTCTCTGCTCCGCAACCCGGCGCATCAGATCGAGCACTTCTCCGACCAACTCCGGGTCCAGAGCCGAAGTCGGTTCATCGAACAGCATCAGCTCCGCTCCAAGTGCCATCGCGCGGCCAATGCCGACCCGCTGCTGCTGCCCGCCGGATAGCGCCGCTGGATAGCTGTCGGCCTTGTCGGCGAGACCTGTCTCGGCAAGCACAGCTTTGGCGCGCGCAACGGCCTCGGACTTGGGCAAGCGCTGCACTGTTATCAGCGCCTCCATGATATTCTCAATCGCCGTCTTGTTGGCGAAAAGCGCGTAGTTCTGGAACACGAACCCGGTGCGCCGCCGCAGGCCAAGGATATCAGAGTTGCGTGCATGGGCGGCATCCACCGTCAGATCGCCAATAGAGATCAGACCAGCATCCGGCCGGTCGAGGTAGTTGAGGCAGCGTAGCAGGGTCGATTTTCCGGTGCCCGAGGGACCGATGATCACCACTCGCTCGCCCGCCGCAATGTCGAGGTCGATACCGTCAAGGACAGGCTTTCCGCCGAATGTCTTTGTCAGTCCCCTGATCGAGATTCCGGTCGTCGATGTCATCGCGCGTAAGCCTTATCGAGATAGGTTTCCAAAACTTTCTGGCCCTGATTGAGCGCTTCGACCATACCCCAGTAGATCACTGCCACGACAAGAAAGGCCTCGAAGTAAAGGAAGCTGCCGGCAGCTTCTTTCTGGGCGGCGCCCATCATCTCGGTGACACCAAGGGTAAAAGCGAGCGAGGTCGCCTTGAGCATGTCGATGAAGTAGTTGACCAGCGTTGGCGCCGCCACACGCGCGGCCTGCGGTAGAATAATGCGCTGCATCAACTGCCACTGGGTCATCCCAATAGACTGGCCCGCCTCCCACTGGCTGCGGTCGACGCTGATAATTGCGGCGCGGATTGATTCTGCCATATAGGCCGCGAAGTGCAGCATCAGACCCAGGATCGCCGCCGTGACCCCGTCGATCCTGGTCAGAACAGACAGTACCTGTGGCAGCCCGTAGTAGAACAGAAAAAGCTGCACCAGAAGCGGAGTGCCGCGAAAGAAGCTGATAAAGACAATCACCAGCCAATCCAGAATCGGCACACGCACGACCCGTTCAACCGCCAGAAGGGCTGACAACACCAGCGCGCAAACCATGGCCACTGACGCCATTGCCAGCGTCAGCGGCACATAGCTCAGGATCACCGGCATCAAGCCGACCATGTACCCGATGTCGAGCCCCTGCACGGACTATTCCGCTAAAAGCGTGGTGATGTCGGACCCGAACCACTTCTCAGAGATCTCGGTCAAGGCGCCGTTCTCGCGCAAAACGACAAGTGCTGCATCGACCTTGGAGCGCAGGGCGCGGCCGTCTTCGTCATCACGAAACGGCAGGGCATTGCGAATTTCCGAGAACGGCTGGCCAGCCAGTTGCAGCGGCAGTGGGCTTTGCTTGATCACCTGAGCCGAGGACACCCGGTCCATCACAAAGGCATCGACGCGGCCAAGTGCGGTGTCCTGCTCGATATTGCTGTCGTAGGTCCTGATCTCGACCTCACCGGCAAAGGGCAGATCGCGCAGCAACTGTTCAAAGTTCGAACCGAGGTTTACGGCCACTATCTTGCCGCGCAGATCGTCGACCCCGGCGATAGCGTCATTGCCCTTGCGCGTTACCACTTGGGCACCGTCGATCACATAGGGTTCGGTAAAGGCGAACTTCGCCTCTCGTTCTGGCGTGATGGTGATTTGGTTGGCAATGGTGTCAATACGGCCCGCATCTAGCGCACCCACCAGCCCGGAAAAGGACATGGTTTCGAATTGGATGTCGAGATCGGCCACCTCGCCCACCGCATTCATGACATCAACTTCAAAACCCTGCAGGACATCTTGGCGCACAAAGGTGAAGGGGAAATAGGCGCCGGACATGCCGACAGTCAAAGTGCCGTCCTCGGCCTGAGCAGCGGCGGCAGAAGCGGCGACAAATCCGGCCAGAGTGGCGGCGCGAAGGATATAGGACATGGCGAGAGACTCCTTGGTGTCTGCAACAGGGGCAGAGATGCCCACCCATGTGGGCAACCACAAGAGCGACCGGAAATCAGGTCCCGACATCCCCACAGACGGGAAATATCGGAATGGACCGAGCATTTTGGCCGTAATCTTCGAAACCCGTTCCATCAGAACGACCGGAACCGCGACAAATGTCCCTGAGCTGAGATGTCGTTTCCAGCCGCAACGCGGTTGGGCATGGCGGCTATGCATCCAACGCAGGGGAGATTGGCCGCAGTGAAGTCTATGATCTTGGGCGATGTTCCGGAGCCCCGCTTTTTCGCCTTGACCAGTCATTGGCCCGCATAGCCCAGTCCAAGCCAGTCGGCCACCTCGGCGACGTCTGCGGCGATCAGCTCATGGCCGCTAGGTACTGTTCGGGTGTCGACCTGCGCACCCTGCGCCCTCAGATTATCGGCCAGTACTGGAGCGTAACTGTCCTGCCCATTGACCATCAGCACATGCGTTCCAGAGAGATCCTCCGCCGGTAGCGGATCAAGGACCTGAACCGCGCGTAGCAAAACAGCACGGCGTACAGCGGACGGGTAGACCTGCATCACGGCGGCCAGAAAGTTCGCGCCGTTGGAATAGCCGAGAAAGAAAAGCCGGGTCACATCGATCCCGTAGTTGATCACCGCGTCCTCGACGAAAGCGGCGAAGGCTGCGGCTTCGCTTTGGATATCGGCCTGATCGAATGTCGTGGCGTCGAACCGTCGGAACCAGCGATTGATCTGTTCCTCGGTGGCCCGGCCACGCACCCCCAGAAGCGTCGCCTGCGGGGCGATGCGGCGCGCGATCGGCATCAGATCGGCCTCGTTTCCTCCGCTACCGTGGAGCAGCACCAGAGTAGTGCCGTCGGGCCTTTCTGGCCGGTTGAAGCGGTGCACGAAGGGGAGCTTTCGGACGGGGAACCGCTCGTCGCCCGGCATCGAGAATTGAGGCAGCATGGCCTCGATATCTTGGGTGTGGCCCGCAACATGCGGCGGAAAGAACAGGGTCCGGCCAAGGGCCTCCGGTGCTTCGTCAATGGTCATGCCCGGCCCGTCAGTGGCGTATTCCATCAGGATACCAGCCGGATCGCGAACATAGAGCGACAGGAAGTACTTTCTGTCATGAATTTCTGTCGGTCCATGATCCAGGAGCGATTGCCGCAGGGTTCGGATGTCATCGGCATCCTTCGCCCGAAAGGCCACGTGATCGGGCACGCCGGCCCCTGCGACCGATGGTACGAAGCCCGATGCGTCCCGGACATCGACCACATCTGTCTCTGACGTCATGCGTTGCGTCAGGCCTGTGTGTTGCGCGTACTTATAGCCGAATACTGTCAAGAACTCTGCGGTCTCTCTGGCCTTATCGGTAAGGACGGTTACGCCCCGCAAGCGTATGGGTCCCTCCGGAAGCGGAGCGGGGGTCGACAAGGCGACGCCAACCAGTTTCACGATCAGCCCGTCTGGATCCCTGAGCCGCAGAACCGGCTCTCCGAATTCGCGCGATGGCCCCTCGAACGGGACACCCGCCGCGAGCGCCTTGCTCAGCCAGCTTTCGATGGAGGCCGGGGGAACCGCTAGTGCAATTTCCAGAACCTGGCCGATGCCAGTGCGTCCGCGGCCTGTGGCCTCCCAGACGAGGAAGGTCAGAAGGGATCCGGGGCTGCCCAAGCCATCGCCGTAGATCAGATGCAATTGCTCGGAATCCGCATAGCCCGCCGTCCGCTTGACAAGTTTGAGGCCAAGGAAGCCAACATAGAAATCGACATTGGCCTGCACATCAGCGGTGATGCCGGTGACGTGGTGAAGTCCACTCATCATTCCTCCGGCATCACCTGCGCTCACGCCCTGCCCTCCCGCGCAATGATCTTTTGGACGGCGGGTCCTGCGGCGATCCTGTCACGCAGCCTCTGCACATCGGAAAAGTTCTGAAGCCCGCCTTGCAGAATTTTCGCCCCGAAGCGGATCATCTGGAAAGCATAGGCATCAATCACCGATCGTCCGCCGAGATGGCGGTTCGGAATTCCGAGAGGCTGAGAGGCCAGCTTGACCCCGGCCCCGACCGTTGCCTTCCGGGCTGCATCGCTCTTGTTGATTGTGTGGCGGTTGGGCATGAAGATCAGCCAGAATGAGGCGTGAAGGTCCGCAGTGAGAAAGGCAGACCAGCATTTCGCGCGGATACTATCACCGCCGGACAGTCCGGCCTCCGATAGCTTTTGCCCTAGATCATCGAGGATCGCGCCGGCCCGAGTCAATAGCCAGCCGCTGTCTTCCCGAAAGGTCGGGACGGTGCCGGCGGGATTCATGGCGAGAAGCTCCTCTGAGCCGATCCTGACCTTGACCGCCTTGTAGGGTGCTCCGATCCATTTCGGCACGATGTGCGGTACCAGAGAGCAGCCAGCCGGGGCGTAGTAGACAGTGGGCATTGCGTTCCCTTTCCGGGATGAACTGTGACGTCAGAGATCACCGCGTGATATGCGCGCATGATGGACGCAGCATACCGGCGACACCCCATCACGTCAGGCCGAGCGCGCGAAGGCAAGAAGATCGGCATTGATGAGATCCGGATGCGTGGCAAAAAGCCCGTGTGAAAGGCCGGTGTACGACTTCAGCGTGCCATCCCTGACCAGCCAGATCGCCTTGTGGGCCGAATTCGAAATCGGCACGATCTGGTCATCCTCACCGTGCAGGATCAGAACCGGTGCGGTGATCGCTTCCATATCCTCGCTGAAATCGGTCTCGGAGAATGCGGCGATGCAGTCGAAATGTGCCTTTGCGCCGCCGGACATGCCCTGCCGCCACCAGTTGTCGATCAGACCCTGACTGACCTTCGCGCCATGCCGGTTGAAGCCGTAGAATGGGCCGCTTGGCAGATCGAGAAAGAACTGCGCTCTGTTGGCCGACAGCGCAGCGCGCAACCCGTCGAAGACCTCTGGCGGCACGCCATCCGGATTCGCATCGGACCGCACCATCACCGGCGGGATCGCAGCGATCAGCACCGCGCCAGCGACACGGCCCCGCTCGGCCCGCGCCGCATAGCGCGCAACCTCGCCGCCCCCGGTCGAATGCCCGACATGGATCACGTCGTGCAGGTCCAGCGCCCAGGTGATCTCGGCAACATCGGCAGCATAGGTGTCCATGTCATTGCCGCTGTCGGTCTGGTCGGATCGCCCATGTCCGCGGCGGTCATGGGCTATGACGCGGTAGCCATGGGACAGGAAGAACAGCATCTGGTTGTCCCAATCGTCGGCGCTCAGCGGCCAACCGTGGTGAAACATGACGGGTTGGGCATCTTTCGGACCCCAGTCTTTGTAGAAAAGGCGCGTCCCGTCGGATGTGGTGACAAATGCCATGGAAAAGCTCTCTGAAGTGCAACTTGAGTTGATGGGTGGTTCGGGCAGACAGAAGGACGTCAGGCCTTGGGCGTCTTGCGGCGTGTCATGGTGGCCGCAGCAGGTGGCGGACAACTGGCGGCTTATCGCCCAAATGGTATTCGTTCAGGAGGTCCTGATCCAACTGGTCGGCCCGGGTCACCCGCTCGTGCTGGCGCTGATGCTCGACCCAGCTTTCCACCACGAACGTCTCGACGATCCGCCCCGGTTCGGCGACATCTTCCCAGACATCCCATCGAATTGCCCCGTCGCGATGCCTCACAGACTTGAAGCGGCGTAGGGCAGACACGAACTCGACCAGCCGCGAAGGCTCGACCCGATATTCGATTTCGATCAGGACCGGACCGCGGTCCATGCCCGGCTGCACGGAAACGACGGGGTCCGCCCAATGGTGCGAGGGCGCAAGATCGGTGCCCGAATGCTGCGGCAACCGCCAGCGGACCGCCAGGACAACGGCCAGGATCTGCCCCACGCCCGCGATCACCAGAGCCGTGGCAACGCTGGTGCCGGTGGCAAGCGTTCCCCATAGGACGCTGCCGCATGTCATCGCACCCTGAAACGTCAGTAGATAGACCGCCAGCGCCCGCGCCTTGACCCATCCCGGCGCGGCCATGTGCGCGGCAACGTTCAGCGACGTCAGCATGCCGATCCAGCCCAGGCCGGCCAGGAAGAGAACGGCTCCGGCGACCCAGGCATGGCTGGCCCGCGCGAGCGCCAGCATTGCAAGCGCGAAGAGGAGTGTCGCGGCGACAGACACCGGATTGGCGGGCACTATTGTCCGCACCCGCTTGAGCAGGATCGCACCGGCGACCGCCCCGGCACCCATGCAGCCAAGAAGCACGCCATACCCGGCTGCATCCAGACCAAGCCCGCGTCGCGCGATGAGCGGCAGCATCGCCCAGAGCGCGCTTCCGAACAGGAAGAACCCCATCGCCCGGATCAAGACAAGGCGCAGCGCAGGAGAATGGCGCGTATAGCGGTAACCGGCTTTCAGGGCACCGAAGAAATGCTCGGGTGGCAGGGTGCGGGCGGCCTGAGGGCGCTTCCAGGTGACCAGCACAACAAGCACGCCCAGCACGGAAAGCGCGTTCAGCGCGAAAACGGCTGGAATGCCGGCTATGGCAACGATCGCCCCGCCCAGCGCCGGGCCCACCGCGCGCGAGATATTGACGCCGAGGCTGTTCAGCGCGATGGCGTCCGGTAGGGCCTGCCTGTCCACCAATTCCGGGACGATCGCCTGAAATACCGGAGCACTGAGCGCGGCCGCAATGCCTAGCATGAACGTCGCGGCGAGCAGGATGCCAGGAGAGACAAGCCCAGCCGCCGTCAGCATCGCCAGGGTCATCGCCGCAAGCAGACCAAGCACCTGTGCTGCCAGCAGCATCTTGCGCCGATCCACGATGTCGGCCAGTGCTCCGGCAGGCAGGGCAAGCAGGAACATCGGAAGCGTCGTCGCGGTCTGGACCAATGCGACCAGCAGCGGGCTGGGCGACAGCGAGGTCATCAGCCATCCGGCACCCACATCATGCATCCAGGTCCCGACATTAGAGACAATCGTAGCGATCCAGAGCGCCCGAAAGACCGGGTAGCTTAGCGGGCGGGCGCTGCCAGTATCCTCCGACATTTTCTCAAGCATTGAATTTTCCAGTTGGGGGGAAGCGGCCCGCGCTGGCAAAGACGGTCAGATCTGCTTTGGACATGAGATTTTCCATGGTTTGAACGGACGCAGGACGCGCGACGCCACCCCATCAACGTTGCGGGACGTGTTGGATGACGCAGCGCCAGAAACGGATTGCCGCCGGGCCATGGCTTGCGATGACCACTTCGGCACCTGCCGAGCGATCGAAAACCCGTCCTCCTTTTGAGCTGCGATGGACCGGATGCGTTGATCTTCAGGACGCATCTGATTTCCTCGCAGAGTCATCCCGGGCGGGAAGCGCGAAGGACTTGGCGTGCAGAACCGACTGCACGACGCTTGCATGGCCCTTGAGCCATTGAACTCCGGCCTCTCCGGCAAGCATGCCCAAGAGACCGAGCAAGGCGATTATCGGTGGTGCAGGCGAACGAACCGAAACGAGGCCATAGATCATGCCGATGACGAGACCGACAACCAGCGAAACGATGAACGGTTGAAACTGGCTCATGAGGGGGTGCCTCCCTTAGGATCAGGTCAAGGGCAGGATATCGTGCGGTCCACCGCCACGCGGCGCAGATGCTGCCTCGAAGGTGCCGATCTTGCGGCCTTTCCGCTCTGCGCGATCGGAACGCAAAGGGGGCTCCTTGTCCGGACCTCTGCCCCCGGCGTGAATCGCCGCTGCCGCGTGCGTTTGACTGCAAAATCGGAGCCGTGGCAGCAAGGCCTGCAACGAGTTCTACCGGAGCACATTGAAGGGTTCGCGCAGTCTGGCCCATTGCGGTCGGGGGTCGTCAGCATCCTGTCTTTATGGAACCAAATGTCCGGCTGGCGATGATAAACGGTGGAAACCTACGATTCATGCTCGCACCACACGCGATCTTGGCGAGGTGCGCGGTTTGAGGGGAGAGGGCGAGGCCTGAGGACGTGGCTAGGACGGTCTGGCAGTTGGGGCCACGCGATAGCGACGCGAAGGCACAATATACGCTAAGGGCAGCCGAGCGGTGAACCTTGGCCTCGCACTGCGAGAACAAAGGTTTCTTTACCAAAAGGTCGGCTGGCCGCGCAGACAAGTCCGCTAACAAAGCACCGTATCCCCGTTTTTGCCACTTGGTCCCGCAATTCCACGCAGAATGGATAGCAAGAGCGGTCCATGCCAAGCAAGTTCAGCACCGCGCGCAAGTGATGGATTTGCTAACTTTGCTAAGTGCAGTTCGGATCCAGTGCAATCTGAGGGAATAAATCATGCCCTATCCCAACGACCTAGCATTCATGCCTCAGGACATAGAGGTGCCGTTCGTTGTCATCGGCTTGATCAAGGTTAATCAACCCGTCTGCACGCCGCGCAGTGGTGCGCAACGCTTGGGTCCGAGTTTGGTTGAGAACGGCGCATCGAACAGCACGTGTCACCTGCTTTCCACGGTGTGCGCCAATGAGCGCGTAGACGGCAGAATGCCGAAACGAAGTGAGTATTCGGCACTCTTCCGGGGGCATGAGTACGACCCCACACCAACCTTCAAAGCGGACGCCTTGAACCAGAAGATCGCAAATGCGCGATATCAATTCATCTGAAACTGGAGAACAATCATGCGAGCTATGAGCCTCACTGAATTCGGCGGCCCCGACGCTTTCGCTCTTTCTGAATATGAGACCCCCAAGGCCGGCGCTGGAGAGGTATTGGTCCGGGTCCATGCAACCTCTATCAACCCGCTCGATTATCAGGTGCGTCGCGGCGACTACCCCGATCTGGTGCCATTGCCTGCGATTACCGGTCACGATGTCTCAGGCGTCGTGGAAGCCGTCGGCTCTGGCGTATCGGCATTCAAGCCTGGCGATGCCGTCTGGTACACACCGCAGATTTTCGGGGGTCACGGCAGCTATGCCGAGTACCACGTCGCGAGCGAGGCGATTGTTGGTCACAAGCCGGCTGGTCTCACCCATCTTGAGGCAGCCAGCCTCAGCCTCGTGGGCGGCACGGTCTGGGAGGCGCTGTTCACGCGGGCGGGCTTGCGCCTTGGAGAAACTGTCCTTGTCCACGGCGCGGCTGGCGGCGTGGGGCATGTTGCGGTTCAGGCCGCCAAAGCATCTGGCGCGTTCGTTGTAGCGACCGCTTCGGGCTATGATGCCGACTTTGTGCGCAGCCTCGGTGCCGATGTGGTGATCGACTATCGCACCGAAGACTACGTGGCCGTCGTGAACCGCGAGACTGGCGGCGTTGGCGTGGACGTCGTCCTTGACACGATCGGGGGCGACACGCTTGAACGCAGCCCGCGCGTGCTCGCACAACTCGGTCGCATCGTCTCGATCGTCGACATTCCCAATCCGCAGAATCTGATCGAGGCCTGGGGGTGCAACGCCAGCTATCATTTTGTGTTCACACGTCAGAACCGGGGGAAGCTGGACGAGCTTGCAACCCTTGTTGACCGAGGATTGTTGAAGCCGCATGTCGGCGCGGTCTACCCGCTGGCCGGCATCCCCGACGCCCACGCCCTGCTGGAGCGCCCGCGCAATGGCGTACGCGGCAAAATCGGGATCGCCGTCGTCGACGAGAATGCGTCCAGTCAACCATGAGCCCTCGGTTGATCGCATGTCCGGCAATAGAAAAACCGGGAATAGATGCAGCTCCGTTTTCGAGAGCGCATCAGGGAACTAAAGGAAAGCTGTCATGGTTATAGAAATTGCTACCTTCCAACTGGCACCAGGAAAGGCCGCAGAGTTCTTCAAGGCCATGGAGAACGCAGCAATGCATTTGCGCACAGCGCAAGGGTATCGCGGTCACACCGTCGGCCTTGGCGTCGAGGCGCCGGGCACGGCGACCTTGATCGTCGCATGGCGCAGCTACGCAGATCATGTCGAACACTTTGAGCCGAGCACGGCGCATGAGCAGTTTGTCGGCATTCTCGATGGCCTTTATGACGGTGAAATCAGCGTCATGCATGTCGAAGCCGAGTCGCCACAAGGCCCCGTGTCGCTGCCGATCTTTCAAAGTGAGGCTTAGATTCAAGGCAAGATCGGCACCATTGCCGCAACTCGCGCTCTGCGGTCTTCGCAGTCCCATGCTATAGTATTCGGATGCCGTGGAGGACCTGCATGGATCGGTCGAAGCCTGACAGCTTCACAGATCGTGAGCATCTGGCCTGACCTTGGTCGAAACAATTAACGAATGGACTGAAATCATGCCCAAAGGGTCAGACCTGTTTGTCGCCGCACTGGAGAACGAAGGGGTTGACCGAATTTTCGGCGTGCCCGGCGAGGAAAACCTCGACATCGTCGAGTCCTTGCGCACCTCTCGCATCGAGCTGGTTCTGACACGGCATGAGCAGGCGGCCGCCTTCATGGCGGCGACGCATGGGCGGCTTACCGGCAAGCCCGGCGTCTGCCTCGCCACGCTCGGCCCCGGTGCCCTGAACCTTGTGACCGGCGCGGCCTATGCGCATCTGGGTGCCATGCCGATGATCCTCATCACCGGACAGAAGCCGGTGATGAGCGCCAAGCAGGCCCGGTTCCAAATCGTCGACATCGTCGCCTCGATGAGGCCGCTCACAAAGATGACACGCCAGATCCTGAGCCCCGCCGCCATTCCCGCGGCGGTGCGTGACGCGTTTCGCGTCGCGGCCGAGGAACGGCCGGGGCCCGTGCATCTCGAACTGCCGGAGGACGTCGCGGCGGCGAACGCCGAGGGCGCCAGCGTCATTCCGCGCCATGCCTACGACCGTCCGGTCGCCAGTGCCGCCGTGCTCGACAACGCGGCCAAGATGATCCTTGCCGCCAAAAGGCCACTGGTCATGATCGGCGCGGCCGGCAACCGGCCCGCGCTGGTCGAGCCGCTGTCAGGCTTCATGGCGCGCACCCGCTTGCCGTTCTTCAACACGCAGATGGGCAAAGGCGCTGTCGATGGCGGCTCAAACCTCTATGTCGGGACCGCCGCGCTTTCCGAGGGGGACTATGTTCACGAGGCTATCGAACGCGCCGACCTGATCGTCGCCATCGGCCATGACACGATCGAAAAGCCACCGTTCCTGATGAAAAACGATGGCGGACCCAGAGTTGTCCATGTCAGCTATGAGTCCGCGACGGTCGAACAGGTCTACCATCCGGATATCGAGGTGATCGGCGACATTGGCGCGTCTGTCAAAGGCCTTGCAGAGCGGCTGGAAGGCAGAGTGTCACCCGACGAGGGAATGCTCCAATTGCGCCAGAGGATTCTGGCCCGGCTCAACGATCGCACTGAAGAAAATCGCTTCCCGGTGACGCCTCAGCGTCTTGTGCACGATGTCCGCCGGGTCATGCCAGAAGACGGCATCGCCTGCCTTGACAACGGCATGTACAAGATCTGGTTCGCCCGCAATTACCGCACCCATGTGGCCAATACGCTTTTGCTCGACAATGCGCTCGCCACGATGGGGGCGGGACTTCCCTCGGCGATGATGGCAGCGATACTTCACCCCGAGCGCCGCGTGATGGCTGTCTGTGGCGATGGCGGGTTCATGATGAATTCGCAGGAGATGGAAACAGCGGTGCGGCTTGGGCTGAACCTTGTCGTGGTGATCCTCAACGACAGCGCCTACGGGATGATCCGCTGGAAACAGTCGGTCGACGGTTTTCCCGATTTCGGCATGACCTTCGGCAATCCGGATTTCGTGCGCTACGCCGAGGCCTACGGCGCGAAAGGATCGCGCGTAAGTGCGGTCGAAGACCTTTTCCCGGTACTCGAAGCTGCCTTTGACGGCGGCGGGGTCCATCTGGTCGATGTGCCGATCGACTATTCAGAGAATACCCGCGTTCTGGTCGACGAATTGCGCAACCGCACACCCGATGTGGAATGTTCATGACCCGTTGCAGAACGCAGACCCCTGAGATGCGAGGAGATCGGAGATGTTGACTGTCGTGCAGGCCTTTGATCGTGCACCGATCGCCCAGATCGAAACCGACGATGCCGCCGCGCTGGAGCGCAAACTTCAAGCCGCCAGCCGCGTGTTCGGGGATCGCGATGGCTGGCTCAAGCCGCATCAGCGGGTCGCGATCCTGCGAAGGCTGGCGGTTCTGATGGAGGGCAGGCGCGACCATCTTGCCATGCAGATCGCGCGCGAGGGCGGCAAACCTCTGCCTGATGCCATCGTCGAGACCAATCGCGCCATTGATGGCGTTCAAAACGCCGCTGACGAACTGCGCACCTTCGCTGGCCGGGAAATCCCGATGGGGCTGTCAGCGGCGGCGGACGACCGCTGGGCCTTTACCACAAAAGAACCCATCGGCATCGTCGCGGCGATTTCCGCATTCAATCACCCGCTGAACCTGATCGTGCATCAGATCGCCCCAGCCATCGCGACCGGCTGCCCCGTCATCGTGAAACCGGCAAGCGCAACACCGCTGTCCTGCCTCGACGTCGTGGCGCTGGTCCACGAGGCTGGCCTGCCCGAACCTTGGTGCCAGACCTTCGTCACTAATGACAATACGCTCGCCGAGAAGCTGGCGACCGACAGCCGGGTTGCCTTCCTGAGTTTCATCGGCTCGGCAAGGGTCGGCTGGTCCCTGAAGGCCAAGCTCGCGCCGGGAACACGCTCGGCGCTGGAACATGGCGGTGCCGCACCAGCCATCATCGACCGCAGTGCCGATCCTGGCAAGGTCATCGAACCGATTGTCAAAGGTGGATACTACCATGCCGGTCAGGTCTGCGTATCGACACAGCGCATCTACGTTCACAACGATATCGCCGACGATTTCACGCACCGCTTGGTCGCCCGCGTTGACACGCTGCGCACGGCTGATCCGACCCTTGAGGATACCGAGGTCGGACCGCTGATATTGCCGCGCGAGGCCGACCGTGTCGCAGATTGGACCCGCGCGGCGGTGTCAGGCGGGGCGGTCCTCGCGACCGGAGGTGAACGCCTGTCCGAAACCACCCTGAGCCCGGCGGTGCTGCTGGATCCGGCCCATGACGCGAAGATGTCCATGCTGGAGGTCTTTGGCCCCATTGTCGCGGTATATCGCTACGATGATCTCGACGACGCCATTCGCCGCGCCAACGCGCTGCCAACGGCCTTTCAGGCCAGCATCTTTGGACAGGACATCGATGTCGCCCTACGCGCGGCCAACCGCCTTGATGCTTCGGCAGTGATGATCAACGATCCGACGGCCTTTCGGACCGACTGGATGCCTTTTGCGGGCCGCAGGGAATCCGGATACGGCACCGGTGGCATCCCCTTCACGATGCAAGACATGACACAGGAAAAGATGATCCTGATGCGCAAGAGTTAATGGAAAACAGCCCCAAAACAACGCTGCCCGAGGCGGCATGTTCACCGGCACGCAGGAAAGCCCGCCCTGCTTCCCCAATTGTCTGCCCGCACGTTTGCACAAGGACGGCGCTTTTGACGCGGCTTGTGAGCGTCCGGTCAAGTTGCGCTTAGTCTGATCTGATCACGCATGGAGCAGTCTCATGGTTGAAGTCGTCGCCCGGTTCGTAGAAGGCAATATGATGCGGCATGTATCGACCATGTCGCTGACGTCGAGTATCGGCTTGATGGCGATTTTCGCCGTAGACCTTATCGACCTGTTCTTCATCTCCATGCTTGGGCAGGACGCGCTTGCCGCAGCGGCCGGGTATGCCAGCGTGGTGATGTTCTTCGCGAGCGCGATCAATATCGGGCTTTCGATTGCAGCAGGCTCACTGGTGGCCAATTCGTTGGGAGCCGGCAAGACTGTTCCCGCACGTGAGCACGCGTTCAGTGCCAGCATATTCGCCATTGCCTTCGGACTTCTGATCCCCCTGTTGGCGCTGCCTAATCTGGGCTATCTGCTGGGGCTTCTCGGCGCCTCCGGTGAGGTGGCCGACCGCGCAGCGGATTACCTGTGGATTATCCTGCCGGCCACCGTCTTTTCCGGGTTGGGCATGACCACGGTGGCGGTGCTGCGGGCCTATGGAGACAGCAGGCGCGCGATGTTTCCGTCATTGACCGGGGCGATGGTCAACGGGGTGCTCGACCCGATATTTATCTTCACGCTGGGGCTGGGCCTTGAAGGGGCAGCCTGGGCAACTGTTGCGGCAAGGTTCGCCACCATGCTGATGGCGCTGTGGCCAACCATCCGGCTTTACAATGGTTTCGCAATCCCGCGCATCGGTTGTTTCCTTTACGATATCCGCGAGGGCATGCAGATCGCGCTTCCAGCCATCTTGGCCACCGTCGCCACGCCGGTTGGCACTGCCATTGTCACCCGCGAGATGGCCAAATACGGGACCGATGCGGTGGCCGGCATGGCGGTGATCAACCGGATGTCTCCGGTCGTGTTCGCAGTAGTGCTTGCGCTGTCGGGTTCGATCGGGCCGATCATGGGGCAGAATTTCGGGGCCGGGCGGCGTGACAGGGTGCGGGAAGCCTTCTACGACGCGGTTATCTTCTCGGCGATCTACGTCCTGGTGGTCTCGATCATCCTGTTCCTGTTTCGGGGCCAGATCGCCGATTTCTTTGGAGCCAAGGGCGAGGCACGGGAGCTGATCCTTCTGTTCTGCTGGCCATTGGCGCTGGCAAGTTTTTTCAACGCGGTGATCTTCGTGGCCAGTGCCTCGTTTAACAACCTCGGGCATCCGAGTTATGCGACTTGGGTAAACTGGGGACGCCAGACGCTGGGCACCCTGCCGCTGGTGGTGATCGGCGGGGCACTGTACGGGGCGACGGGGGTGCTTATTGGACAGGCGGTCGGCGGCATCATCTTTGCCTTGATCGCGGGATGGCTGAGCCTTTGGATGATCACCGAGCAGGCTCACCCGCTAAAGCAGCTGAAGTGTCGGTTCCAATTGCAACGGCGCATGCACGAGATGTATCAAGAGGTAGGGTGAGCCGGTTTTCCCTGCGTGGGAAAAATGTCGGGGCCCTGCGCAAATTCCGGTTCGGCGCGCTCATAGTCGCTGGGGCTTCCAATTTCGATTGACGCTAGTGCGAATTTTCCGATGATTTGAGAGCAGGCTTAGGCTGGACCTATGTATGCTGCAAATCGCAGATAGAAAAACACCGCAAACAGGATAACGGATTTCAGATAAAATGTGCCTTTGAAAGCAACCATCGCGCTTTCCAGCTATAGCTGCGGGCTGATCTTCTGACGCGATGCGCCCGCAACACCAACAGCACCCCTAGGACCTTTGCGACAAAACCCTTGTGGCGGCTGTCAGTCCGCCGGAACCGACGCATGGCGCAGAACATCGCGAATATCAGATTGGGACAAAAGACCGTCTTCAACAGCGATATCGGCCAGCGGCTTGCCCTCAGCGAGCGCCCGTTTGGCCATGGCCGAAACACGTGTATACCCCAGTTCTTTGAGGAAAACGGTTGAGACGCCGAAGGATTGCGCGAGGTTGAGATAGCTGCGGTCCTCATCCACCTCCAGTCCGACGATGCAGCGCGCAGCAAAGCGTTGGGCGGCGGCGGTGATCAACGCCATCTGCTCAAAGAGAGACAGGGCGATCAGCGGTTCGAAATGGTTGATCTCCATCTGGCCAGACTGCGCGGCGATGGCGATGGCGGCATCATGGCCATGCACGCGCATCCAGACCTGTTGGACGGTCATAGGGATCACCGGATTGACCTTGCCTGCCATGATCGACGAGCCGGGTTGCACAGGCGGCAATCGCAATTCGCCCAAACCCGACGCGCCGTCGCTGCCAAGGATCACCAAATCCGCAGCAAGCTTGGCCATTATAGCGGAAAGATTACGCAGTTCTGCCGACAGGCGCACAAACCCGTCGGCGGCATGCATGGCATCGAATGGGTCCTCCGCCAAACGGATTTCCATGCCGAACACCTTTGACAGAGCGGGGGCAATGGCGCGGCGATAGCCCGGAAATGCGCCAAGACCTGTCCCGATTGCGGTGCCGCCCATCGGGACGGTGCGCAAGGCCTCAACAGCGCTTTGCACCGCCGTCAATGCGCGTGACAGGGCGCTCGCGTGACCCAAGAAATATTGCCCCCATGTCATCGGTTGGGCCGCCTGCATGCAGGTCCGTCCCGTGCGCAACATGTCCTTGGTTTCGTCAGCCTTGACGCGCAGTGCCGAAATCAAGGTTTCTATTTCTGCGGCAAGGGACGGCCCTGTCAGAACACAGGCCAGCTTCACCGCTGTCGGTAGGGCATCATTGGTGGACTGGCTGCAGTTGACGTGATCGTTTGGATTGACGCGCATATAGCATCCCGGTTTGTCGCCCAGGATCTGGCCCGCACGGTTTGCGATCACCTCATTGAAATTCATATTGGTGGATGTGCCCCCCGACCCTTCTAGAAGGGCTGTGGGGAATTGATCGGCATGACCGCCAGCCACGATCTCGTCACAGGCGGTGATGATGGCATCTGCCACGTCTGATGCCAAAGCACCCACCTCTTGATTGGCCATAGCTGCCGCGCGTTTGACCAGCGCCATAGCGCGCATGAAATCAGGATAGGCCGAGAGAGGCAGCCCCATACCGGCAAAGTTTTCCAATGCGCGTGCGGTATTGGACCCATAGAGCGTGTCATCAGGCAACTGGACGTCGCCAAGACTGTCGGATTCAGTGCGATAAGTCATGAGCGCCTACAGGATCTGAGCAAGGAATTGCTGTGTGCGGGGGTCTTGAGCGTTGTCAAAGAAGGTCGCGGGTGGACCGGACTCTACGATCACCCCGCGATCGGTGAAGTAAATGCAATCTGCGATCTCGCGGGCAAAGCCCATTTCATGCGTGACGAGGATGCAGGTCATGCCATCTGCCGCAAGGTCCTTGATCGTCGTAAGAACCTCTTTCACGGTCTCGGGGTCAAGCGCGGCGGTCACCTCGTCAAACAGCATCACGTCGGGGTTCATGGCAAGCGACCGCGCGATTGCAACGCGCTGTTGTTGGCCCCCGGACAACTCGCCGGGGTAGGCATCTTCCTTGCCGTTCAAACGGACCTTGGCAATCAGCGCCCGCGCGCGTTTTTCCACCTCTGCGCGGTCTTGGTTGAGCACTTTAATTGGTGCCATCATCACGTTTTGTAAGGCGGTCTTGTGCGGGAAAAGATTGTATTGCTGGAACACCATGCCAACCTTCTTTCGTAGGGCGAGTTTGTCCAGCTTTGGGTCGTTGACCTCTAACCCCTCCACGGTGATCGAGCCTGCCTGAATGTCGTTCAGCGCGTTGATGCAGCGGATCAGGGTGGATTTTCCCGAGCCCGACGGCCCGATAATACAGACCACCTCGCCTTTCATCACGTCGAGCGAGATACCTCTGAGCACTTCGACAGCGCCAAAGGATTTGTGCACGTCTTTCAACGACACGATTGGCTGTTGGGGGGTCCAGGTCATGGAAGCCTCGCTCATAGTTTCACCGAGTATTTTCGTTCCAGAACGCGCGTCAAAGAGCTGATCGGGTAACAATAAAGGAAGAACCAAGACAGAATATAAAGGTACATCGGGATCAGAAGATCAGCGCGCCCTTCAGCACTCAGCGCAGCGCGCGTCAGGGCCATAACATCATCAACCCCTATGATGGACACCAGCGGCGTCGCCATCGTCAGGACAGCGTAGAGATTCATCCAAGACGGCAGCACGCGCTTGACGGTTTGTGGAAGAATGATGTTCGTCAGGGTCATCCGGCGGCTGAACCCCAAGGATTCAGCAGATTCCCATTGGCCCGTCGGGATGGACAGGATCGCACCCCGCATGAACTCCGACGTATAGGCCATCACGGGCAACGACAGGCCGATCACAGCCTTGATCCAGCCGGGGAACGGGATCTTCACGCCGAAGACCTCGAACTGGAATGGGATCAGCAGGATGCAATAGAACAGAAGGACAAGCCAAGGCGAGTTGCGAAAGAACTGTGTGACAAGCCATGCAGACTGCCGTATCGGACGGATCTGCGACACCTGCAGAACACCCAGGAACACCCCCATAACCGTCCCTATCACCATCGACAGAACGGAAATCAGGACGTTAAAGCCAAACCCTTTGGCCAAGGTGGGTGTCCATTCCAAAAGGATCATGAGGATCGTGCGTTCGTCTGGCGTTGCAAGCTGGGCGAAGGCGGGACCGATCAGTACGGCGGCCAAGGCCAGCACAAGCGCTGTAAGCGTCCAGAGATTGAAGAGCCGATCCGCAAGCGGCAACCCATCGGCGCGCAGGCGCATGGGCAGCATCACCGGCATGTGGCCGCGAACCTTGGGTTTCAGATGTGGGGAATACATGGTCATTCTCCGTATCCGGGGATGCGAAGCGCCTTTTCCCAACGATGCAGGACCCAGACCAGGATGGCGACCAGACCCACGTAGGACACCAGCAAAACGTTCATCATCTCGCGCACGTTCAGATCCTCGGACCAGATTTGCGCCGAGACATAGAGCAGTTCCGGTACGGCAATCGCATAGGCGAGCGTTGTGGTCTTGACCAGGTTCACTAGATTTGTCCCAAGCGCCGGTAATGAGACGCGCACCGCCAGCGGCAGCACGATATCGGTATAGATTTGCAGGCGCGTATACCCGAGCGCCTCGGCGGCCTCTACCGTGGAACGCGGCACGGCCTCGACCCCTGCGCGAAAGATTTCCACATTCAAAGCGCCCGCAAACAGCGACAGCGAGATGATGGCCCATCCGAAATTGCTGATCAAAGGCTGCGGCAAACCATTCTCGCCGGTGATCCGGAGCACCGTGCCGATGGCAAAGTAAAAGAAGTAAAGCTGAACCAGTGGAGGTGTGTTGCGAAAGAACGCGACAAAAAGCCCGACAGCCACCCGTAACGTGCGTGACGGTGCACCTTGGACAGCGGCCCCCAGAACGCCGACAACCAGCGACAAAAAGATCGACACGACCGAAAGTTTGATCGTCATCCAGAGGCCAGAAACATAGCGACCGCGATTGTAATCGTCACTGACCACGGCAAGGTTCAAGAACCAGTCGGGGCGCAGCCAGTCGATAAGGGGGTTAACAAAGTCCATCGGATCGGATCACCTCTGTCGCAGCGCAAAGAGATGCCCGGCAGAGACAGGCGCTGCCGGGCAGTTCAGCAAGGACAGGTTATTTCAACCTGTCGTGCTCTGCCTGCAGGAACGGGCTGGGCGCGATGCCATTTGCGGCGTTCCGTTCGATCAGATAGCCGGATTTGTGCCAATCCGTGACGATCTCGCTCATCAATTGACCATAGGGTTGGTCAAGCTCTTCCAGCGGGACTGCGATGGACCATGCCTGCGGGTCTTCGGTTGGGAAAGGCATTTCAAACTCGGCCCATTGTGCGTCAGAGGCCAGTTGCGATTCGATCCACGTATTGTCGTAGAGAAAGGCGATGCAGCTTCCGTTCAAGAGTGCCGCAGTCGCCTCTGGAATGCCTGCAAAAGCGACCAGATTGGGGCCATAAAGTTGCGTGACTCGCTTGTTATAGTAAGAGCCTTGCAGCGCGCAGACGTCTGCGCCCTTCAGGTCGTCCCAATTCTTGAGACCCGCGGCCTTGGGTGCCAGAACATTGGTGCCGCCGGCGTAGTAATTCGGCTCGATCATGCCGATGACTTGACGCCGCTGTTCGTTGTCGCCCATCGTTGCGATGATCAGGTTGATACGCCCTTGTTGCAGGAATTCCATGCGGTTAGACGCGACCACCGGGACCAGCTCGACGTCGACCCCCAGCCGCTCGGCGACATCCTTGGCCAGGTCGATCTCAAGACCCTGCAACTCGCCGTCAGAGGTCAGATACCCCCAAGGCTTGTAGTCCTGCTTGACGCCAACGACGATCTTTCCGGCATCCTTGATATCTTGAAGAGCGTCGGCCATGGCGGCGGTGCTGGTCAAGGTGGCCACAACGGCGGTCAGTGCAGCTTTAATATAAGTCCTCATTCCACTCTCCTGTTGTCTGGTGCCAGCACGTCTTGCGTGCTGCTTCGGAAGTGATGAAGTTTTGCCTCTGACGAGTCCAGAAAAAAAATTGCATTTGTTATTTTTTACAAAGAAAAATTACACTTGCGCCAATTCAACCTCCGCATGACACTGCGGGTGCCAAGGTAAGAGGTTTGCCGGTTATGAAAATTGACGAAAAGTTAACCCAAGCGTTGCCAAACCTGCCGCGCAAGTTGGCCGTCGCGGCCCGCTATGTGCTTGATAACCCAGAGCGGATTGCAGTGGATTCGATGCGCTCTGTGGCTCAGGCCTGCGGTGTGGCCGCCCCGACGATGCAACGACTTGCGCAACATATGGGATATGAGGGCTACGATGGGTTTCGACAGGACTTTCAGAAACTGTTGATGGGGCGCGGCTTTGGGGCGCGGGTTGACGCATTGCGCAGCACCTTTCAGAGTGACTCATTGGCTAAACTGGTCAGTCACATGACAGAGGCCGCTCAGAATAACATCGCAGAGGTTGCCGCGCATCTTGAGCCAAAGGAGGTTGCGGCCTTTGTTGCCGCTGTCCGTCGCAGCGGGCGCACCTATGTGATTGGCGCAGGCTCCATGTATTGGGCAGCTGGTATGATCGAGGCAACCGGACGACTTGCGGTGCCCGATCTGGTGTCTTTGCCTGCAGGCACAGTGGCGGCGAGCGAGCGTATTTCGACAATCTCCAGTAGCGATACTGTGCTCGCGCTCGGAATCGCGCCCTATTGCGCCCAGACAATTGACGCCATGCAATATGCACGTCGCGCGAGTGCGTCAGTTTATGCCATCACCGACAGGCCCAGTTCGCCATTGGCACCCTATGCGGACGGGCTCTTTCTGGCACCGACGGCAAGTCCGCATTACTTCCCGTCAGCCATCGCCGTGCAACTTGTCGCAGAAATTCTATTGGCGGCCTGTGCCGCAGCCAGCGGTGACGCCTCACGGCATCGGCTACGGCAATTGGATGAGATCCGACGCTCCAGCGGTGCCTATCTCGACGAGTAGTGCAACGACCAGTCTCGACACTGCGCCCCGGTCGAATTCCGTTTTGATCCTGATCCGCACGTCATCGTCAGTTGGCTCAGGAACCACGCGAGAACACGTTGCACGACCAGATCAAGGCTGCGCCAAGCTCGAACCGTCAGGTTCGCGCATCAGACCTGTGTCGCGTCACCGGGCAAGCCGCTTGTGGCGCTCGGGTCATCAAGGTCATTCGGCAAGGCTCGACCTTTGAAGGCAAATAATGGGAAATAAAGCCTGATGGTTACGCGGCATGTCCATGTTGCACTGCCTCGCCCCAGAGACGCGATTGCGCCATCAAATCGATCACCGGCGGCGGCCTTGCTTAATGTCACCAAACCCGTGTTTACCCACGGCGTCTTGCCTGACGAAAGGCACCGGGTGCCTGGCCTGTCCACCGCCGAAAGCTTCTCGAAAAGCTACTGGCATCGCGGTAGGCCAACACAAGTGCGATCGCGTCTACGCCAAGGGTTGTCTTGGTCAGATACCTAATCGCAATATCCCGCCGTGTCGCATCTAACTCTGCTTGAAAAGACGTCTTTTCCTGCCGCAGGCGGCGTTGCAGCGTGCTGCGGCTGATCCCAAGAGAGATGGCAACGTCTTCGGCACCTGTGCGCCCAGATAGCATCAGATCGGCCAATGCTGCCCGCACCCGCGCGGCGGCGGGCAAAGGATCATTCTGGGCCGCCAGCTGTAGCTTCAGGTCTGCCTCTACATCCGCCCAAAGGGCGGGGTTTTCGGAAATGAAACGGCGTTTCGCGTCCTCTGGCGAAAAGGTGACAAAGGTTGTAGCCGACCGCTCGGGCATGATCCCCAGATGGCTCGCGATCTGTCGCCTTTCCTCTTCTGAGCCGTCGAACCCCGCCGCAACCGGGCAAACAAAATGAGCGGTGGCCCCCCGAATGTTTTCCAGCATGCAGACAAGCTGCAAGGCGCCAAGGCTGGGTGGCATCGGACTATGGATATCGACGCTGTCATACTCTGCGCGCAAGAGCTGGCCATCCTTGAACACCTGCATCCGGGTCGGACCCAGTAGGGACTTGAATTGTGCCAGGCGCGTCAGGCCTGTTTCCAGGTTTGGGGCACAGGAAAGGGTGAAAAAAACCGGGATCACCGGACCCCGGGAAATCGCGACACCCAGATAAGGGACGAAATCGCGACGGGGCGAGAGACGTGCAATGGTGTTCCAGGCGTCGAAATACTGGCCAGCCGTCACGCGCAATTCGCTGCGGTCCTGCGCAAGGTTGGCCAGACCTGCCGTCTCGAGCATCACCTGCGGATCGATGCCAAGGATCCGGCAAGACACGTCGGTTCCCATGAAAAGGGAATAGGTCTGTGGGCTGTCCATCGGCTTGGTCCTTGAGGAGTTGGCCATTTATGCCACGGGGCAAAGACCAAGACCATATCCGCAGGGCCGTCTGACCCGATTTGCCAGTGATTGACCACATCTGCATGTCGCTCTTGCTAAGTGCTGGATTTACACTCTCAGGGCGCGCGGTGTCACGCCACGTCCACGAACCGATTGGAGTGAAACATGCTACTCACGGTGAACGGTAAAAGTCATGATGTTGATTTACCATCTGACATGCCCCTTCTTTGGGTTCTGCGGGACGGGCTGAACGTAACGAGTGTGAAGTACGGATGTGGCATCGCGCTCTGCGGTGCTTGTACGGTCCATATTGGCGGCGATGCCGTGCGCTCCTGTCAGGTGTCCTTGGGCGATGTCTGGGCAGACGTCACAACGATCGAGGGGCTGGGAAGGCCCGGCGCTCTGCATGCGGTGCAGGCGGCATGGATCACGCATCAGGTGGCGCAATGCGGGTACTGCCAATCCGGCCAGATCATGCAGGCCGCCGATCTTCTGGCCCGCAATCCCGAGCCATCCGATGACGATATCGACGCCGCGATGTCGGGCAACCTGTGCCGCTGCGGGACCTACCCGCGCATCCGCGCCGCTGTCCACGCCGCGGCCAGCGCGATGCGGGAAGTGTGAGGGATGGGCCGCGCCAGAACCATCGCCCGCCGCAGCTTCCTGATCGGATCCGCCGCCATTCTGGGCGGGGTCGCCTTCGGGGCCTATTTCGTGTCCCGCCCGATCGCTAATCCTTTGCTTGACGGTCTGGCACAGGGCGAGGCCGCATTAACCCCTTTCGTCAAGATCACACCGCAAGGCATCACGTTGATCGTGCCGCGCGCCGATGTGGGCCAAGGCATCGCCTCGACCCAAGCCATGCTGATTGCCGAGGAGTTGGACATCGACCCGGCCACCGCCACGCTCGACCCCGGCCAGCCACATCAGGCCTATTTCAACGGCGTCATCGTGGGTGAAAGCATGCCCTTCCCGGCATGGGAGCATGGGGCGGTGGCCAACACTATGCGCGACGTGATGAGGAACGTCGCACGCCTGACCGGCTCTCAATTCACCGGCGGTTCGTCATCGGTTGCTGATCTGCACGAAACCCTGCGCCTCGCTGGTGCCACTGCCCGCGAAACCCTCAAGGCCGCCGCATCGGCGCGCACGGGCGTGCAGCGCGCCGACCTTCGGACCAAGGCCGGGCAAGTTGTTTTGCCGGACGGCACGCGCATTCCCTACACCGAGCTTGCCGGCGAGGCGGCGGCCATCGCGCCTGTCGCCGACGTAACGCTGCGCCCTGCCTCCGACTGGACGCGCTTGGGCAAACCCTATCAGCGCCTCGACATCGTAGCGAAATCAACCGGCACGCAGGATTATGGCATCGACGTGGTGCTGCCCGGCATGCTGCACGCCACTGTGCGCGCGAACCCGGGGCGTGGTGGGGCCATGGCGGGTTATAACGCCGATGCAGCGCTTGCGATGCAGGGCGTGCGCGCGGTCGTTGCGGTAAACGAGGGGCTGGCGGTCATTGCCGACAACACTTGGTTCGCGTTTCAGGCGGCGCAGGCGCTAGAGGTCGATTGGCTGCCCCCCGACCATCCCGCCAGTTCCGCCGAGATGTGGCAGGCGCTGTCAGCTGCCCGCACGGACGCGTTTCGCAACAGCCGCCTGCGCGACGACGGCGATGTCGAGGCGGCGCTCGCCGGGGCCACCGTGATCGAGGCGGAATACCGCACGCCCTTCCTCGCCCATGCCGCGCTCGAGCCGCTTAGCGCGACGGTGCTGGTCGAAGCGGACAGCGTGCAGATCTGGACTGCAACGCAGATCCCCGCCGTGGTGCGCGATGCAGCGGTGGCGCTGACCGGCCTCGATCCGTCGCAGGTCACACTTCATGCCCTGCCCGCAGGCGGCAGTTTCGGTCGCAGGCTCGACCATGACTATGTGGTGCAGGCGATCCAGATCGCCGCAACCATGCCCGGCACGCCGATCAAGACTACCTGGAGCCGAGAGGAGGACATGACGCACGATTATCCCCGCCCCCTGCACATGGCTGTTGGCCGGGGCGCGGTGGGGAATGGCCGGGTGCTGGCCTATGATCTCGACAGCGTCAGCCCCTCGCTCATCTCGTCCTGGTTCGGGCGCATCTCCAGCGTGCCGCCGGGGCCCGACACGATGCTGGTCTGGGGGGCCTTCGACCAACCCTATGCCATCCCCAACTATCGCGTCACCGGCTATGCCGCGCCGCAGATGATACCGGTCGGGTCGTGGCGCTCGCCCGGGGCCTGCTCCAATACCTTCTTTCACGAAAGTTTCCTGTCCGAATTGATCCATGCCGCCGGTGCCGACCCCTTGGAGGAACGGCTGCGCCTGATCGCCGACCCCGATAGCCGCCGCGTGCTCGAGGCGGTGGGCGAGATGGCGAACTGGGCGGGCGCTGACATCGGGCCGGGGCGCGGGCGAGGCATCGCCTTTGCGCATACCCACGGCGTGCCCGTGGCCGAGGTTCTTGACGTGACCCTGACCGAGCGGGGCATCCGCATCGACGAGGTCTGGATCGCCGCCGATTGCGGCACCGTCTTTGACCCCGCGAACGCCGAGGCGCAATTGACCGGGGCCGCGATCTTTGGCCTTGGCCATGCGATGAACTGCGAACTGACCTACGAAAACCACGCCGTGCTGCAGACCAATTTCGATGCCTTCGAGGGAATGCGCCTGCACCAGACGCCGCGCTTCCACACGCAGCTTTTGGGGCGCGCCGAGCGGGTGCGCGGTTTGGGCGAGCCCGCGACCGCGCCCGCCGCCCCTGCCCTCGCCGATGCAATCTTTGCCGCGACGGGCCGACGCCTGCGCGAAATGCCGTTCAGCAAATTCATCAGTTTCGCATGAGAGCGCTCACGCCCTTGAAGCGGCACCAGCATGCCTGCTGCGCATTCTGGCGGCCCCAACCCTTATCCCAGATCAAATAACGCGCGGGACAGTCCCGCCTGACGCGAACGAAAAGGAAAACCCATGGACGAAACCATCTATCCCCAAGGCCGCACAGCGCTTCTTTGCGTCGATCCCTATAACGATTTCCTCGCCGAGGATGGCAAGATGTGGCCCGCCCTCAGCGAGGTCTCGAAAACCGTTGATCTGCATGCCAACCTGATCAAGATCCGCGCGGCCGTGCGAGAGGCCGGACATCCGATCTTCATCCTGCCCCATCACCGCCACCGCACTGGCGATTTCGAGGGGTGGGCACACCTGACGCCGTTTCAGGCGGCGGCGCATGACCACAAGATGTTCGCCGAGGGGAGCAGGGGCGGTGACTGGTATGAGGGATTCGGCCCCGACCACGGCGACATTGTCGTCAAGGAACACTGGGGCGCCTCCAGCTTTGCCAATACCGACCTTGATGTGCAGCTGCGCCAACGCGGCATCACCCATGTCATCTTTATCGGGGCGATCGCCAATACCTGCATCGAAGCGTCAGCCCGGTATGCGGCCGAACTTGGCTATCATGTGACCCTTGTTCGCGACGCAACGGCGGCCTTGTCCCCGGATGCGCTGCATGCCGCGCATGAGATCAACGGCCCAACCTATGCCCACGCCATTCTCACCACGGCAGAGGTGGTGGGGAAACTGCGTTCACGGGCATAGACATCATCCGCTTTGATGAGGCTGGCAAGATAGCGGACCTTGTGGTGATGATCCGCGCGATAGCTGCCATCATAAAGCTGGGCGAAGAAGCCGCGCGCCGCAGGGCAACCGCGAACCAAGCGGCTCAAGACCAGAGCGCCGAATAGGGTGTTTGAACCGTCGAGATTGCGAGCGTTTCACGAGGCCATGAATGGATTGTTTGCCAATATATACTTGGTGATCCTATTTATGATCGAAGGGCGTAATCCGATGAAAGTCTTTGTTTTCTTCAATGGACTTACCCATGCCAAACAGAAATCTTTGCGCTCACCGGGACAAGCTCGGGTATGTGCCCTCGGCCGATTTGGAGCCGCGAAACCAACACTCTCGATCTTCACACTATCGGCGCCGCTCTTGATATCAGCCTTGGCCAGTCAGGCCTTGTCCGATAGGCTTGGGCTGCTTCATTTGCCTATTTCAGATCACGTTTGAATAGTGTTCTGATGGGGCACGGAACTTAGCATCTGGAACGGCTCATTTTCGGGCGGCGATCCATCAATCAATCGGAAGCCCTATGGCCGAAGCACGCGCGGTTTTTCTAGAGGGGAACCTCTTTCGTCATATCACGGTGATGGCGCTGACCTCGTCGGTGGGTCTGATGGCGGTCTTCGCAGTCGATTTCATCGACATGGTCTTTATCGCGATGCTGGGCAACGCGGAACTGGCGGCGGCGGTGGGCTACGCGGGCGCGATCCTGTTCTTCACCACCTCCTTTGGCATCGGCATGGCGATTGCGGCGGGCGCACTGGTGGCCCGGGCGCTGGGACAGGGCGACGCCGAGCTGGCCCGCGCGCAGGCGGCGGCAGCGCTTGTCTGGGGGGTGGTTTTTGGCGCGGTCTTCGCGGCAACGGTCTGGCTGAACCTTGCGGGACTGGCGGCGCTGATGGGGGCTACGGGCGAGACGCTGGATCTCGCGGTGCATTACCTGCAAATCATCGTGCCCAGCCTGCCCTTTCTGATCGTCGGCATGGTGGGCGGTGCGATCCTGCGCGCCCATGGCGACGCACGCCGCGCGATGATGGCGACGATCTGGGGGGCGCTGGTCAATGCGGTGCTGGACCCGATCCTGATCTTTGGCCTTGGGCTCGACCTGACAGGTGCTGCACTGGCCAGCGTGGCGGCGCGGCTGGTGATCGCGGGCACTGCGCTGATCCCGATCTTTCGCCATCACGGTGGGCTGGTGCGGCCCGGTCTGCCAGAGATGTCCATCGCCTTCGTACCGATCGTGACCATCGCAGCCCCGGCGATCCTGACCCAATTGGCGACGCCCGTGGGACAGGCCGTCGTCACCCGCGCCATGGCCAGCTTCGGCGAGGCGGCGGTTGCAGGCATGGCCATCGTGGGCCGGATGACGCCGGTGGCCTTCGGCGTGATCTTTGCGCTGTCGGGTGCCATCGGGCCGGTGATCGGCCAGAACTTTGGCGCGGGGCGGATGGACCGGGTCCGGCAGGCCTACCGCGATGGGCTGCTCTTCTGCGCCCTCTTCACCTTTGCGATGACGGCGCTGCTGTTTGCCTTGCGCGGGCCCATCATTGCGCTTTTCGGGGCTGAGGGGGTGACGCGCGACCTGATCCTCCTGTTCTGCGGACCGTTGGCGCTGGCGTTTTTCTTCAACGGGGTGATCTTTGTCTCGAACGCGGCCTTCAACAACATGGGTCACCCGTTCCGCTCTACCTGGATCAACTGGGGGCGGCACACGCTTGGCACCGTGCCTTTTGTTCTTGCGGGCGGTGCGCTGTTTGGCGCGTCAGGGGTGCTGATCGGGCAAGCGGTGGGCGGCGTGATCTTTGCCGGTGTTGCGGCGCTGATGGTGCGGCGGATGATGGACGGCAAGGCAGGTGCGCCGCCCCCGGAAAAGCCGTTCGACCGGCAGGCGCGGCTGATGAGCCTGATGCACAGGCGCCGGTGACTCTGCGCGGGGGCCTTTTCGATGGGGTAACCAGGGTTGACCATCCGTTATAGGTATGTCGCAGGAAAAGGCCCAGCCGATGCCGCACGACGCGTCCCAAGACCGATGCCAATCAGTCCAATCGCCCCCTGCCACCCGGCAGATTACCTGTTGCCAGACAGCTAAACTCCACACATCCCTCGGGGCAAAGCGCACTCGCGACCATCAAGCCTATGTTTTCGCTAAGCAGGCATGCATCTGAACTTGGCACCCTCTGCCCGCCAACCGAAATGCCAGCAACGCTGCACAGGCGGCTGGCGCGGTGCGTGCCTCGCACGGGGCGTAAAGCCGCGCGCAGAAGGTGCTTAAATTGGGGTATGAGCAGAGAAAGCAGGGTGGCTTTATCCACGCAAAACAACGGCCTATGTTATGATCATGGTGCCCGCGGCCGGACTCGAACCGGCACGGCCATACGGCCGGGAGATTTTAAGTCTCATGTGTCTACCATTCCACCACGCGGGCACGAGGGGCGCGGGCGGACAATATCCGCTTTGACGGAGGTGTAAAGCCATAGCCGGGCCTACGCCACGGATCAGATCACATCCGAGAGCGCATTTTCCTTGACCGCCTGCATCGCCACATAGGTCGAGGTATTGGCCAGATGCGGCAGGGTCGAGATATGTTCGGCAAGCACCCGGCGATAATCAGCCATGCTCTGCGTGCGAATTTTCATAAGGTAGTCGAAATTGCCTGCAATGAGATGCACTTGCTCGATCTCGGGGATTTTCGACACGGCGGCGTTGAATTCTGCCAGGGCCGCTTCTCGGGTGTCGTGCAGGCGCACTTCGACAAAGCTCACGTGATCGAGGCCGAGGCGGATAGGATCAAAAAGCGCGCGGTAGCCGGTGATGACGCCATCGCGCTCGAGCCGCCTGAGCCGCGCTTGGGTGGGTGATTTCGACAGACCGATCTCGCGCGCCAGCTCGGTGACGCTGATCCGCCCGTCCCCTGCCAGAACCCGCAGAATCGCCCGGTCAAAGCGGTCGAGGTCAAGCTGTTCGTTTTGATCCATCATATGCTCCAAATTCAAACCATCCGACCTGAGATTTCATTCTAATCAGGAAAAGTCACTGGTTCAATGATGCTATGATATGCCATCCAACCATGGGGATCCGCATGCCATACGACACCGATATCCGCCGCGCCATCGAGTTTGCCACCTATGCAGATGAGAGCGAGACATTGGCACGCCTGACCGCTGCCGCAAACCTCTCTGAGGCAGACCGGGCGCGGATCTGCGCGCGCGGTGCCGCGCTTGTTCGGTCCATCCGCGGGCAATCGAGCCCGGGACTGATGGAGGTGTTTTTGGCGGAATATGGTCTCTCGACAGATGAGGGCATCGCGCTCATGTGTCTGGCAGAGGCGCTTTTGCGCGTGCCCGATGCTGACACGATCGACGCGCTGATCGAGGACAAGATCGCGCCTTCGGACTGGGGCAAGCATATGGGGCATTCAACCTCGCCGCTGGTCAATGCCTCGACCTGGGCGTTGATGCTGACCGGCAAGGTGCTCAAGGATGAAAAGCCCGGCCCCGTGGGCCATCTGCGCGGGGCCATCAAGCGGCTGGGCGAGCCAGTGATCCGCACTGCCGTGGGCCGCGCGATGAAGGAGATGGGCCGCCAATTCGTGTTGGGCGAGACCATTCAAGGGGCCATGGACCGCGCGGCGGGGATGGAAAAGAAGGGCTACAGCTATTCCTATGACATGCTGGGTGAGGCGGCGCGTACTGATGCGGATGCCACCCGCTATCACCTCAGCTATTCGCGCGCCATCACGGCGATTGCCAATGCCTGCACGCAGGCCGACATTCGCAGCAACCCCGGCATTTCTGTAAAGCTCTCGGCGCTGCATCCGCGCTATGAGGTGGCGCAGCGCGAACAGGTCATGGCGGTTCTGGTGCCGCGTCTGCGCAGCCTCGCGCTCTTGGCGAAATCAGCCAAGATGGGGCTGAACATCGACGCCGAAGAGGCCGATCGCCTGTCGCTCTCGCTGGATGTGATCGAGACCGTTCTGGAAGAGCCCGCGCTTGCCGGATGGGACGGGTTTGGTGTGGTGGTGCAGGCCTATGGCCAACGCGCGAGCCACGTGATCGACTTTCTCTATGATCTGGCCACGCGGCTTGACCGCAAGATCATGGTGCGTCTGGTCAAAGGCGCCTATTGGGATACCGAAATCAAGCGCGCGCAGGTGGCGGGGATCGACGGGTTTCCGGTCTTTACCTCCAAGGCCGCAACCGATGTGAGCTATATCGCCAATGCGCGCAAGCTTTTGTCGATGACCGACCGCATCTATCCGCAATTCGCCACTCATAACGCCCATACCGCCGCCGCCATCCTTGATATGGGCAGCGACAAGGGCGCGTTTGAATTTCAGCGCCTGCATGGCATGGGCGAGGCGCTGCATGACATCATCCTCAAGGCAGAGGGCACGCGGTGCCGGATTTATGCCCCAGTGGGCGCGCATCGCGATCTCTTGGCCTATCTGGTGCGGCGACTGCTGGAAAACGGGGCGAATTCCAGCTTTGTGAACCAGATCGTCAACGAAGACGTGGCCCCCGAAGAGGTCGCCCGCGATCCTTTTGTGGCGGTGAACGATCCGCAACCGCACTTGCCCAAAGGCCCGGACCTGTTTCAGCCCGAACGGCCCAATTCGCGCGGCTTTGATCTGCGCCATCAACCGACGCTGGACCGGATTGAGGCGGCGCGCGCGCCCTTTGCGCAGCATCGCTGGGAGGCGGCACCGCTGATCGCGGGCATGGCTGCACCGCAAACCCCCGAAACAGTCGAGAACCCGGCAGATCCCGCAGACATGCCGGGCACCGTAGCCTGGGCCAGCAAGGCCGACATCGAGGCGGCGCTGGCCGCCGCAGCGCCATGGAACGCACCTGCCAACGCCCGAGGCGTGATCCTGAACCGCGTGGCGGACCTCTATGAGGAAAATTACGGCGAGATTTTCGCGCTCCTGGCCCGTGAGGCCGGGAAATCCATCCCAGATGCCGTGGCCGAATTGCGTGAGGCGGTGGATTTCCTGCGCTACTACGCCGCCAATGCCCCCGAAGACGCCCCTGTCGGCACCTTTACCTGTATCAGCCCGTGGAATTTCCCTCTGGCCATTTTTACAGGCCAGATCGCGGCAGCACTGGCCGCTGGCAATGCCGTGTTGTCAAAACCTGCCGAGCAGACGCCGCTCATCGCGCATTTGGCAGTGGGCCTCATGCACAAGGCGGGCGTGCCTGCCACGGCGCTGCAACTGTTGCCCGGTGCGGGCGATGTGGGGGCAGCACTTACCTCTGACGCGCGTGTGGGCGGTGTGGCCTTTACCGGCTCGACCGAAACCGCGCTGAAAATCCGCGCGGCCATGGCCAAGCATCTGGCTCCCGGTGCGCCGCTCATCGCGGAAACCGGCGGCATGAACGCGATGATCGTAGACAGCACCGCGCTGCCCGAACAGGCCGTGCAGGCGATTGTCGAGAGCGCGTTTCAATCGGCCGGTCAACGCTGTTCCGCGCTGCGCTGCCTTTATGTGCAAGACGACATCGCACCGCATTTCCTAGAGATGCTGACCGGCGCGATGGATGCGCTGAGCGTTGGCACCCCTTGGCATTTGAGCACCGATTGCGGGCCTGTCATCGACGAAGAGGCGCGCGCCGGAATTGCCGCGCATATCCAGACCGCGCGCGCCGAAGGGCGGCTGTTGCACGAGCTGAAAACCCCGAACGCAGGCACCTATATTGCCCCCACGCTGATCAAGGTTGGTGGGATCGGCGAGATTGAGCGCGAAATCTTTGGGCCCGTCCTGCATGTGGCCACGTTCAAATCCGGCGATCTTGACCGGGTGATCGGCGCGATCAACGCCACCGGCTATGGTCTGACCTTTGGCCTGATGACGCGGATCGACGACCGCGTGCAGCATGTGACCGAGGCGGTGCATGCGGGCAATATCTATGTCAACCGCAACCAGATCGGCGCCATCGTCGGCAGCCAACCCTTTGGTGGCGAAGGCATGTCGGGCACCGGGCCCAAGGCCGGCGGGCCGCATTACCTTACCCGCTTTACCGCGCGCGCAGCGCCGGAACAGGGCGAAAAGTGGACCGAGGCCATGTCGGCCAATGCCGCGCAAAAGGCGCTTGATGCGGCCAATGCCGCCGCCCGCACGCCGCGCGCCGCCCTTGTTCTACCGGGGCCGACGGGGGAATCGAACCGCCTGACCAGCCATGTCCGCCCTGCACTTCTTTGCATGGGGCCGGGGGCAGATCTGGCGGCGGCGCAGGCCCGCGCGGTTGAGGGGCTGGGCGGGGTGGCGGTGATCGCCACGGGCCGCGTTGACCCAGAGGCGCTTGTGACCATGGGCGGCCTCTCTGGCGTGATCTGGTGGGGATGCGAAAGCGAGGCGCGCGCCTATGCCGGGGCCATGGCGCGGCGCGCAGGTCCGATCCTGCCGCTTATCACCGGGTTGCCGGATACCGGCCATGCGCTCCACGAACGGCATGTCTGCGTGGATACCACTGCGGCGGGGGGCAATGCGGCGCTTTTGAGCGGGATGTCCTGAGCCTCGGGTGAATCAGGACAAAAGCATCCACAGGGCCACGGCCCCCAGGGTCACGCCGAAAGCTGTATTCAGTGCCCGCGCGCTTCCAGCGCGGGCAAAAAGCTGGCCCAATCTCACACCCATCATGGTCCACAGGGTAAAGGCCACCAGGTTGTTAAGCGTAAAAATCGTGGTGATACCCAGAACCAACACCGTCCGGTTGGTGTCCGAAATGCTCAGGAATTGTGTGAACATCAACGCGATGATCACATAGGCCTTGGGGTTGAGGAGCAAGAGCACCGCCCCATCCCCAAACGAGGCCGGGCGTGCCTCAATCGCGCTGTCGCGCGCCCCGGCACGCAGCAAACCCCAAGCGATCCAGAAAACGTAGAGTGCACCCGCGAGTTTGAGCAAGACGAAGACCCCCGGCGCAGCCTCAAGCGCGCCGACAAAGCCGAAACCTATGGCGGCGGTCACCAGCCATGTGGCGATGTGATACCCAAAGCTTGCCGGAAACGTCGCCCTCATCCCAAAGCGCGCGCCATTGGCGGCGAAAAAGAGATTGCCGGGACCGGGACTATAGGCCAGCGGCAAAAGAAAAAGCACAAGCGCAAATGCAAGCTGGGTCATCGTCATCTCCTATGGATGGGACAACTTTGCGCACCGATCCCGATATTGGGCGACCCGGTTCTTGCGCAAATCGTGGCGGCGGGTGCAATCACCGGCTTTCCGTCCCCCGTGATCCGCGCTAGCTTTCGCGCATGTTTCCGATCCGCGATCATAATCCTTCGGGGCGCACACCCTATGTCACCTACGGGCTGATTGCGCTCAACGTGGTGATATTCTTGGCCTATTGGCCGCTTTTCTCAGATGAGCGGGCGCTCAATGTCTTTTTCTACGACTGGGCGATGATCCCCGCCAAAGTCACGCAAATCGGTGACTTCACCGGGCTTTTGACCTCGATGTTCCTGCACGGCGGGGTGCTGCACCTAGCGGGCAACATGCTGTTTCTGTGGATTTTTGGCGACAATATGGAGGACCGGATGGGGCATGTGCCCTATCTTCTTTTCTACATTGCCACTGGCGTTGTGGCGGGGCTGGCACAGATCTTGGATAGTCCGGGGTCGATGGTGCCAACCGTCGGGGCCTCTGGGGCGATTGCCGGGGTGATGGGGGGCTATCTCTTGCTTTTTCCGCGCGCGCGGGTCGATATCTTGCTGATCTTCATCGTCTTTTTCCGTGTCATCACGATCCCGGCGGCGATTTTGTTGGTGCTGTGGTTTGCCATTCAGGTGATGGCTGGCCTCGGCAGCGATCCCGATATGGGCGGGGTCGCCTATTGGGCGCATGCGGGTGGCTTCGTGGCGGGCGTCCTTCTGACCCTGCCGATATTTCTGCGGCTGGGCGGCCCGCTTTTCTGGCGGGCGACAGCAGGCACCCCGCCCAATCCAGAGGCTGACTACCGCTTTCGCCGCAGTTCTATTCCAGCCGTGAGAAAACGCCGATGAATACCCCCCTCAAAGTGACCTGCCACTGTGGCGCGGTTGAGCTACGCGTGACGCTCTCGGACGGGCTCGAGACTGCGCGGCGGTGCGACTGCTCGTTTTGCCGCAGGCGTGGGGCAGCGGCGGTTTCGGCCCCCTTGGACAAGGTCGAGGTGGTCCGGGGTGCGGATAATCTGACGCTTTATCAATGGGGTACAGGCACGGCCAAGCACTATTTCTGCAAGACGTGCGGGATCTACACGCATCATCAGCGCCGCTCGAACCCGAATGAATATGGCGTCAATCTTGGGGCTATTGAAGGCGTCAATCCGCGTGATCTGGACCCGATCGGTTGGGTGGACGGGGTCAACCATCCATCAGATCGCTGACCCGGCGCATCAGGGGGCCGACAAAACCCATATGCCGTCCATGAGGCAGCGTTTGGTCCGCAGCCCGCGGGTGGGCTCTGCCCCCTTGGGCCTGAAGCGATGCGCAAGCGTGACACAAGCGCCCTCCACCGAGATGATCCGCACCACACCATCAGCGCGCGTGTTGGGGTTTTTCCAACTCACCTCATCGCCGACTTTTCCGCGCCCTTCCGAATAAAGACTGGCCGCACTACGCATCATGATGTTGACATCGCCTTGAACCATTCCAGAGCGATCCAAATCGCGGAGAATGGCATTTGCCGAAGCTGGGGCTGCCCCCATGAAGACCATGACACCAATGGCAACAGCGTGCGCGAAATTTCTTTTGTGGATCATGGATCGCCTTCCCCGAGTTGTTACACCAATGCTGGAAAGGTAGGTGGCACTCCTCAGGGCGTCAACACAAAGCCCGCCTCAGCCCCGGATCACGCCCGCGAACTTGTCAAAGATCGCCTCGTTGCCGCAGATCACTTCGCCATCGGCCAGAATATTGCCACCAGAGCGCAGCGGTTCGACAAAGCCGCCCGCTTCGCGCACGATGATCACCCCTGCGGCCAGATCCCAGGCGTTCAAACGCCGCTCCCAGAACCCCTCGTAGCGCCCTGCGGCGACATAGGCCATGTCGAGCGCCGCTGATCCCCAGCGGCGCACACCCGCGCAGGTGGGCATCAGCCGTGCCAAATCCTGCAAGGTTTCAGGCAGGTCGGCCCGCCCGCCAAAAGGCAGGCCCGTGGCAAAAATCGACTCGATCATCTTGCTGCGCCCCGAGACACGCAAGCGGCTCTCGTTCATCCAGGCACCTGCACCTTTTTCGGCAAAGAACGCCTCGTCCTTGCTGGCGTCATAGATGACACCTGCCACGACCTCGCCCTTGTGTTCGAGGGCAATGGAAACGGCCCAATGCGGCAGGCCGTGCAGAAAATTGGTGGTGCCGTCCAGCGGGTCGACAATCCAGCGGCGGGTGGGGTCCTGCCCCTCTTCCTCGCCGCCCTCTTCGGCCAGCCAGCCATAGGTCGGACGCGCGCCCATCAACTCGGTCTTGAGGATCTTTTCCGCAGCAATATCGGCGCGGCTGACGAAATCGCCCGCGCCCTTCATGCTGACCTGAAGGTTCTCGACCTCGCGGAAATCCTTGGCCAGTGCCCGCCCCGCTTTGCGCGCGGCCTTGAGCATGACGTTGAGATTGGCACTACCTACCATGGGACGGGCTCCTTTTGGGTCAGGCCGGGGCTATACGCCGCGCATCCGCAACAGACAAGGCCCGATCAGGTAAAGCGGTTGTCACGCGGAAAGCCGCGCGGGGCCATGCGCCCCGATCCAGCGCGCTTGCCCAACCATTCCTCAAGATTGCTTTCCGTGCGGGTGCGCCCTGCGGGATCGCGCCAAGTCAGACCGGCCGCGAGATCAAAGGTGGTGGCATCGGACAACCCACCGTCCTTATATTTCTGAAGCCGCACGCCCTTGCCGCGCCCAAGTTCGGGCAATTCATCCAGAGCAAATACCAGCACCTTGCGATTATCCCCAACACAGGCGACGTGATCGCCCGTCACCGGGCGGCAGACCAAGGCCCGCGCCGGTTCTTTGAGGTTCAGCACCTGCTTGCCGCTGCGGGTCTGGGCGATCACCTCTTCCTCGGGCACGATAAAACCGTCGCCCGCATCAGAGGCGACCAGCAATTTACGCCCCGGTTTATGGATAAGCAGATCGACGATGCCCGCCTCATTGGGCAGATCGACCATCAGGCGCAGCGGTTCGCCCATACCGCGCCCGCCGGGCAGGTTTGACGCGCTCAGCGTATAAAAGCGGCCATTGCTGCCAAAGACCAGAATCCGGTCGGTCGTCTCGGCATGGAACATGAAGCGGGGGCCATCGCCATCCTTGAACTTCAACTCGCGGCTCAGATCGAGATGCCCGGTCATGGCCCTGATCCAGCCCATTTGGCTGCACACCACCGTGATCGGTTCACGGTCGATCATCGCCTCAAGCGGCACGTCTTCGACGCTGCCCGCCTCGGCGAATTGCGTGCGGCGCGCGCCGATGGGATGGGTCTTGCCAAAGGTCTTTTTGACCTCTTTCAACTGATCGGCCACCGCCGCCCATTGCAGGGATACATCGTCGAGCAGATCCTCAAGCCCCGCACGTTCCGCCATCAATGTGTCGCGCTCTGCGCGCAACTCCATCTCTTCCAGACGGCGAAGGCTGCGCAGCCGCATGTTCAGGATTGCCTCGGCCTGCACCTCGGTCAGCCCGGCCTCTGCGGTGGGTGGGGGCGGTACATAGTCCGCCTCAGACATTGCACGCGGCACGGTGCGGCCCCAATCCTCGCGCATCAGTGCCGCCTTTGGATCCTCGTCGTAGCGGATGATGTCGATCACCCGGTCGAGGTTGAGGAAGGCGATAATCAGCCCTTCCAGCACCTCCAGCCGGTGGTCGATCTTTTCCATCCGGTGCACAGAGCGGCGCAACAGCACCTGCTGCCGGAAATCAAGGAAGGCGCGCAGCACCTCTTTCAGCGAGCAGACCTTGGGCGTTACACCGTCAATCAAGACGTTCATATTGAGCGAGAACCGCACTTCCAATTCGGAGTTGCGATACATCATGCCCATCAACACCTCGGGGTCGACATTCTTGGATCGTGGTTCCAACACCAGACGCACGTCATCGGCGCTCTCGTCGCGGACATCGGCAAGGATCGGCACCTTGCGGGTCTGGATCAGTTCGGCAATCCGCTCGATCAGCTTGGATTTCTGCACCTGATAGGGAATTTCGGTCACGACAATCTGCCATTGACCGCGCCCCAGATCCTCCAACTCCCATTTACAGCGCAGACGGAACGCACCGCGCCCGGTCAGATAGGCCTGTGCGATGCTCTCGGGCGGCTCGACGATGACACCGCCGGTGGGAAAATCGGGGCCAGGGATATACTGCAGTAGCGTGTCGTCGCGGGCATCGGGCGACTTGATCAGATGCAGGCAGGCATCAATCAATTCGGCGATGTTATGCGGCGGAATATTGGTCGCCATGCCAACGGCAATGCCCGAAGAGCCATTGGCCAGCAGGTTCGGAAAAGACGCCGGAAGCACGACCGGCTCGCGCAGGGTGCCGTCGTAATTGTCACGGAAATCCACGGCATCTTCGGCCAGACCATCCAGCAGCGCCTCGGCAAAGGCGGTCATCCGCGCCTCGGTATATCGGCTTGCGGCGGGGTTATCGCCGTCGATATTGCCGAAATTGCCCTGCCCATCCACCAGCGGATAGCGCACCGCGAAATCCTGTGCGAGACGCGCCATCGCATCGTAGATCGCCGCGTCACCATGCGGGTGATAGTTGCCCATCACGTCGCCGGAAATCTTGGCGGATTTGCGGAATCCCCCCGAACTGGACAGGCGCAACTCGCGCATCGCGTAGAGAATGCGGCGATGAACTGGCTTCAACCCATCCCGCGCATCGGGCAGCGCGCGGTGCATGATGGTCGAAAGCGCATAGGTCAAATAGCGCTCGCCAATCGCACGGCGGAGCGGCTCTGACACAGCCTCGGGCTGCATATTGGGGTCGTCCAACAAATCACTCATGGATATGGTGATAGCCCTGCCACCCTGCGGCGTAAAGCATCCAGAGGCCACAGGTTTCAATCTTTTCCGATTTCCCCTCATGCGACGGCACGAATCGGATATACTGGGGGCGCTGCCAAGCACTTTAATCTGTCGTATGGTACTGGGGGGATGCGCAATGTGGCGCTTTATTCTTGTGAGCTTTGCTTTTCTGGGATGGTCTTTTTATGAATTGAGCGGCGGGGCTGATTATCGCCCGTCGGCCAATTCCATTCAGGCGCGTGCCCTTCTTGACAATCACCGGCCGCAGGCCCGGCCCTTGCGTGTGAATGTGATCGAACTGGCGCAGGATGGCACACCCCGGCAGGATGCCGAGGTCACGCGCACCATCACCTCGCTGCATGATCTGGGCCTCAGCATGGGTGATAAAGTGGTGCTGACGCTGGCCTCTGCCGAAGGGGACGCAATACCTGATCCCATTTCCCTCAACCTGCCGACCGTGCGTGTGGCAACGCCCACCGCCCTGCCCGACACGCCAGAGGTGGCCCAGCCCGTGCAAGCGGTTGCGCTGGACGGTGAAACGCTGGCCGCGGCCTCAGACTTGCGCCGGGTTTCGGGAAATTCGGTCAATCTACGCACCGGGCCCGGCACTGGTTTTGGTCGCGTGGCCAGCCTGAAGCGCGGCACCGAAGTGATCGTGCTGCGCGACCCCGGTGAAGGCTGGATCAAGCTGCGCGTGGTCGAGACCGGGCGCATCGGCTGGATGGCAGAGACGCTGCTTACGCTGGCCTCTGACTAACTCTTGCATCGCGGCGCGGCGCACGCCACAAGGTCGGGCATGACGCAACGCTCCATCCTGATCACCGGCTGTTCTTCGGGCATCGGCTATAACGCAGCCCACGGATTGCGCGCGCGCGGCTGGCGGGTGTTTGCCGCCTGCCGGCAACAAGCCGATTGCGAACGGCTGCGCGCGGAAGGGTTCGACAGCCCACGCATCGACTATGCCGATGAGGCCAGTATTGAGCAGGCCGTGGCCGAGGTGCTGGCCGCCACCGGTGGGCGGCTGGATGCGCTGTTCAACAATGGGGCCTATGCCTGTCCGGGGTTGGTCGAGGATTTGCCGCGCGGCGCCCTGCGCGAGATTTTCGAAAGCAACTTTTTTGGCTGGCATGACCTGACACGACAGGTGATCCCGGCCATGCGCGCGCAGGGGCATGGCCGCATCGTGCAATGCTCGTCGGTATTGGGTCTGGTTACACTCGGCTGGCGCGGGGCCTACGTGAGCACCAAATTCGCCCTTGAGGGGCTGACCGATACGCTGCGGATCGAAATGCGCGACAGTGGCATTCATGTCTGCCTGATCGAGCCCGGTCCCGTGACCACAAAAATCCGCGAGAATGCCCGCGCGCCATTTGAACGTTGGATTGACTGGGAAAGCGCGCATCGCATGGCCGAATATCGCGACAAGTTGCGCCCGCGTCTTTACGGCCCCTACGCCAAAGACAATTTCGAACTGCCCCCCGAGGCGGTCACCAAGAAACTGATCCATGCGCTCGAAGCGCCCCGCCCAAAGGCGCGGTATTACGTGACCACGCCCACTTACCTCATGGGCACGCTGCGCCGCATTCTGCCCACGCGCCTGCTGGATTGGGTGATCTCGAAAGCGTGACGGGCGCGCGCCCGCGTCATATTTTCCCTTTCGCTTTTCGCCCCGCGCCGCCTAGATGTGCCCCAGCACCAACCCCGAAAGGACACCTTATGCTGCAAGACCCGCTTTTCATCCTCATGGCCGTGGGCTGTATTACGGTGGCGGTGATCCTGATCCGAGGCATTTCCACCTTTGGCAAAGAAGGCGTGGAGAATGCGAAACGATCGAACAAATTCATGCAATGGCGGTTGATCGCGCAATTCATAGCGATCATCCTCATCCTAATTTTCGTATATTTCCGCAGGCAGGGAGGATAATCCATGGTGGTTCTCAACAAAATCTACACGCGCACCGGCGATGCGGGGGAAACAGCACTGGGCAATGGCACCCGCGTGGCCAAACATTCGGCCCGCGTGACGGCCTATGGCACGGTGGATGAGGTCAACGCGACCGTGGGTCTTGCCCGGCTCTATGCCAAGGACGAAACCGACGATGCGCTGGCACGCATCCAGAATGACCTGTTTGATCTGGGGGCTGATCTCTGCCGCCCGGATATGGAGCGTGACAAGGATGCCGAATATCCGCCTCTGCGCATGGCCTCCAGCCAAGTTGACCGGCTGGAAGCCGAGATTGACGCCATGAACAAGCATCTGGAGCCGCTGCGCAGCTTCATTCTGCCCGGTGGATCGCCCTTGGCCGCGCATCTGCATCTATGCCGCACTGTGTCACGCCGGGCAGAGCGCCTGACGGTAGAGTTGTCGGCGCTGGAAAACGTCAACGAATCGGCGCTCAAATATCTGAACCGTTTGAGCGACTGGTTCTTTGTCGCCTCTCGCATGGCCAATGACAGCGGGAAAGCGGATGTTCTTTGGGTTCCCGGTGCCAATCGCTGAAACACTCTGGCAACATTCTTGCGCTGAAAACCTGAAACGCGACGTCGCCGGACGATAACGTGACGATTTTGCCCTGTTTCCCGTGCGGCTGAGCCGGTATCAACGCGCTGGAGAGATTATCCGGGGGGCGCACTGCCCCCCACCACCATTAAGGGAGACCATGCCAATGAAGGTGCTCGTGCCTGTCAAGCGTGTGATCGACTATAACGTGAAAGTTCGTGTGAAGGCGGACGGGAGCGGTGTCGATCTTGCGAATGTGAAGATGTCGATGAACCCGTTTGACGAAATTGCCGTCGAAGAAGCGATTCGCCTCAAGGAAGCAGGCAAAGCCAGCGAAGTCATCGCAGTCTCTATCGGCGTGAAACAGGCGCAGGAAACGCTGCGCACGGCGCTTGCCATGGGCGCGGACCGGGCCATTCTGGTGGTCGCCGCCGATGATGTGCATCAAGACATCGAGCCGCTCTCGGTGGCCAAGATCCTCGCCAAAATCGTCGAAGAAGAGGCCCCCGGCCTTGTGCTCTGTGGCAAGCAGGCGATCGACAACGACATGAACGCCACCGGACAGATGCTGTCGGCGCTTCTGGGTTGGTCTCAAGCCACCTTTGCCTCGTCGCTTGACGTGGACGGCGACACCGCCGTTGTCACCCGCGAAGTCGATGGCGGCTTGCAGACGATCAAAGTCAAGACGCCGACCATTGTCACCGTCGATCTGCGCCTTAACGAGCCGCGTTATGCCAGCCTGCCCAATATCATGAAGGCCAAGAAAAAGCCGCTGGATGAGAAAACCGCCGCCGATTACGGCGTCGATGTCACGCCGCGGCTGGAAATCACCGGCACCTCCGAGCCCGCAAGCCGCGCGGCGGGTGTCATCCTCGGCTCGGTCGACGAGCTGGTTGCGAAACTCAAGGAAGTGGGAGCCGTATGATGTCTGTTCTTCTTCTCGCCGAAGTCACCGATGGGGAATTGTCGCTGGATGCGACCGCCAAGGCGGTCACGGCAGCGGCCAAACTGGGCGATGTGACCGCGCTCTGCTGTGGCGCCTCTGCGGCGGCGGCTGGTGCTGCGGCGGCCAAAATCGCCGGTGTCAAAAAGGTGCTGGTGGCCGAGGATCCCTCGCTTGGGCACCGTCTGGCAGAACCCACAGCGGCGCTGATCGTCAGCCTCGCGGGCGACTATAGCCATATCGTGGCCCCTGCGACCACGGATGCCAAGAACGTGCTGCCGCGCGTGGCCGCACTCCTGGATGTGATGGTGATTTCGGACGCCTCAGGCGTGGTTGATGCCGATACGTTCGAGCGCCCGATCTATGCCGGCAACGCGATTCAGACCGTTAAATCGCGCGACGGCAAAAAGGTCATTTCCTTCCGGACCTCGACCTTTGACGCAGCGGGCGAACAGGCCGCAGCACCGGTCGAGACAATTTCGGCCACGCCGAACCCCGGCCTGTCGGAATGGATCGAAGACAAGGTTGCGGCCTCTGATCGCCCTGAACTGACCTCGGCGGGCGTCGTGGTTTCGGGCGGGCGCGGTGTCGGCTCCAAGGACGATTTCGCACTGATCGAAGGGCTTGCGGACAAGCTGGGAGCCGCTGTTGGGGCTTCTCGCGCCGCAGTCGACTCGGGCTATGCGCCGAACGACTGGCAGGTTGGGCAGACCGGCAAAGTCGTGGCCCCCAACCTCTATGTCGCGGTGGGCATTTCCGGCGCGATCCAGCATCTTGCTGGTATGAAGGACAGCAAGATCATCGTCGCCATCAACAAAGATGAAGAAGCGCCGATTTTCCAAGTGGCCGACTACGGCCTTGTCGCTGACCTCTTTACCGCCCTGCCGGAACTGACCAAAAAGCTCTGATTTGCGGCAAAGCGAAACCGAAACCCGCGCCTGATCGGCGCGGGTTTTTTATTCGCGCAACAAGGATTCCAACACCGGCGACAGGGCACGCGATGCCTCGGAATGGGCCAGCAAACCGGGCAGATCGGCGGCGACCCCCTCTTGCATAGGATCAAACCGCATGCCGCGTGTGCCCTGCGCACAGGCCTCGGGGCTGATCACCACCTCAACCACATGGGCCGCCCGGGCCCCCACAGCGCGCAGCATGGCGCGGCTGACAAAGGCGGGATCGTCCGCGATGCCCGCTGCCTCATGCCCAAGGCCGGGCAGATGCCGCGAGAACCACATCAACACGACTGGCGCAGTCATCCGTTCAAGCAACGCCTGCATGCGCGCCACCCAGACCTCTTGCAGACCTTCGCGCAGCACCGCAAAACGGTCAGGCGAAATATCCGCCAAGCGCTGCATCATGTGGCGGGTAAAGTGGAACTCGGTAAAATCGACCTCGGGATAGAGGCGGCGCAAGCGGGGGCTCGCCTCTAGAAAGCGGTCGTTGCGGCGCGGATGCACCCGGTAGAACGGATTGCAAAGGTTGATCGCCCCCGGCACCTGCAACACCACGGCGCGCGCGGCTGACACCAAATCAAGCAGGCCCTCATCCTTGAGAAAGGCATCGACACCCGCATTTGGCCAGCCGAAATTGACGCAGGCCGTTCCCAAGGATCGCTCCATCAGATCAGGATAGGGTCGGTCAATGAAGGTGCCGTAGGTTTCAGTGCCGCCAAGGCAGGCCACGAAATCCCCCGTCAAGCGGCGCTGCGGGCCGCGAAATACCAATTTTGACCCGTCATACCGGACAGGCCGATAGTCGAGGGGCCTATGCCCCAAGCGTTCAAATCCCATGTTACCCACCTTGATCTACTCACCCATGGAAAGGGTGGACGATTCCTCTTGCTAAATCGCTAAACGACCAATTCGCGGATTATTTTACCTATCCCATGCCCTTGCGGCCTACGCCCGCTGCGGCCTATGCTGCTGCAGCAATCGGACAGGGATCGGGCGGATGGACATCACGAGAATCGGTGTGGTTGGCGCGGGCCAGATGGGCAACGGCATCGCCCATGTGATGGCTCTTGCGGGCTACGATGTGCTGCTCAACGACATCAGCGCCGAGGCGCTGGATCGTGCCATGGCGGCCGTCCGCAAGAACATGGAACGCCAAGTCAGCCGGGGCAAGATCGCGCAAGACACTATGGAGGCCGCACTAGCGCGGATCACCACCACCCAGACCCTGACCGACCTGGGCAAGACCGATCTGGTGATCGAAGCCGCGACCGAACGCGAGGCAGTCAAACAGGCAATCTTTGATGAACTCTTGCCGCATCTGGAGCCGCATACGATCCTGACCTCGAACACCTCGTCGATCTCGATCACGCGGCTTGCGAGCCGCACCGACCGACCCGAGAAATTCATGGGCTTTCATTTCATGAACCCGGTGCCGGTTATGCAACTGGTGGAACTGATCCGGGGCATCGCCACAGACAAGGACACGTTCAACGCCTGTCTCGCCGTGGTCGAGAAACTGGGCAAGACCGCAGCTTCTGCCGAGGATTTTCCGGCCTTCATCGTCAACCGCATCCTGATGCCGATGATCAACGAGGCCGTCTACACGCTCTATGAAGGGGTTGGAAACGTCAAATCCATCGACGAGTCCCTCAAACTTGGGGCCAATCACCCGATGGGGCCGCTGGAATTGGCGGATTTCATCGGGCTTGATACCTGTCTTGCGATCATGAATGTGCTGCATGACGGTCTGGCGGATACCAAGTATCGCCCCTGCCCGCTGTTGACGAAATATGTCGAGGCTGGGTGGCTCGGGCGCAAGACCGGGCGTGGGTTCTACGATTATCGCGGAGAAGTGCCCGTGCCCACGCGGTGAGCGTTACTTGCTGCTATCGCCCAATGAGAGCGTGTGGGCGCGCAGCCATTCCATGAAACCGCGCGGGTCGCTTTCCAGCATCGCCATGCGCTCGTCGCTGATCGGCGCACCTACAACCGGTTTCTGGGCATTGTTGCAGCTATGCACGACCTCATGCAAAAGCAAACCTTGCCGCAGGGTGGCAGACGTGCGGTTGGCGATCTGATACCAGCGAGAATTCGCCCCCGGAAAAAAGATCGGCACGACGCGCGCACCGGACCGCCGGATCATCTGCGCGGTGAAGACATTCCATTCCCGTTCTATCGCAGGCCCAAACATCGTATCGCTTGAGGCCACGACGCCCGAAGGAAATACGCTGATAACGCCGCCCTCTTTGAGATGCGCCATCGCCTTGGCACGCATCTCGACCGATTTGCGCTGTGCATCGGGTTCGTGGGGAAACGGGACAGAGATCATGTAAGAGGCCGCCACCTCGTCGATCCCGGTCAAAAGCGCGCGGGTGAGGATCTTGTAATCACTCCGCCGCCGACCGATCAGATCGGCAAGGATCATCCCATCCACCAGACCATGCGGATGGTTGGCCACCACCACCACCGGCCCCTCAAGCGGGATATGCGCCACTTCTTCATCCGGGGTCAGCAGGGGAATGCCCATGGTATCCAATGCCGCGCGCCAAAACGCCTGACCGGTTGGCGCACCACGTTTCTCGAACTTGCGGATCATGCGCAGGATGGTGATCTTGCCGGTCATCCATTCCATCACACGGATGATGAACGAAGTCAGCCCGTTGTCAAAACTATTGGCATAGGTCAGGCTGCGGCGGTCGTATTTAGTATAGAGGACCGTATCGCCCGTCTCTGTGCCGGACTCTGGCTGCGCCTTGATGTTCACTGCTTTGTTCCTGTCCCGCTCGTGTCGCGACTTCCCGATCCCGCGCGCTTACATGCTTTCGCCAAACCTGTCGGCAACCAGTGCCGAAACCGCCTCTGCCAGAGGGGTTGCATCCGGCCCAACGACTTCGACGTCAATAGTGGTTCCTTTGGCCGCTGCCAACATCAAAAGCCCCATGATGCTATCGCCCGAGGCGGATTGGCCATTGCAAGAGACCTCTGCACGGGCGTCAAAACCCTCGACCACCTCGACCAATTTGGCCGCGGCGCGGGCGTGCAACCCCTTTTCGTTGACGATCTCCATCCGGCGGATCACCTTGTCCATGCTCGCCCCTGCCTTCCTACTCTTCTGATACATTATGGCTGTCGATGTATTTGCGCCCTGCCTCAAGCGCGGCGCGCACCGCATCGGGCAACGGCATGTGTCGGCTCTTGGCCAGCTTGATCAGCATCGGCAGGTTCGCACCATAGAGTATGCGCCGATCATTCGGGCGACAGGCGCGCAGCGACAGGTTCGACGGCGAGCCGCCAAAGATATCGGTCACAAGCACAACGCCGCCACCTGTGTCGACCGCATCAGCCGCTGCACAGATCTCGTCTTGTTTGGCGGTGCGATCATGGTCGCCCTCGATGGAAATCGCCATCACCCCGGTCTGGGCCCCCACCACATGTTCGACGGCCCTGAGATACTCATTGGCCAGCCCGCCATGCGCCACGATCACGATCCCGATCAAGACTGCGTCACTCCTCAGACGTCGCGGGCGGGGCCGGGGGCCTCTGCCCCACTGCGCCGCTCCAGTTCTCGGTGCCTTATTGACACTTGCCAGCCATCTTTCGCAAGGGTCGCACCCAAAGTTTCTGCCATCGCCACGCTGCGATGTTGCCCGCCAGTGCAGCCAAAGCCTATCGAGAGATAAGCCTTGCCCTCGGTCTCATAAGCGGGAAGCAGCAGTTCGACAATCTCTGTTACCCGCTGGCGAAATTCTGCAAAGAGCGGATCGCCCGCAATATGCGCCGCCACTTGGGGCACACGCCCGTCAAGGGCCCGCAGGTCTGGCTGCCAATAGGGATTGCGTAGAAACCGGCAGTCAAACACCATATCAAGGCCGCGCGGCAGCCCACGCTTGTAGGAAAACGAATGCACCGAGACCGCAAGGCTTTCGGCATCGCCCGGCCCATACCAGCGCCCCAATTCTGCGCGCAGGTCATGCGGCGTCATGTCGGACGTGTCGATCAGCAGATCAGCCCGAACACGGACCGGGGCGAGCAAATCGAATTCGCGCGCGATTCCGGCCTCGGCACTCTCGTCCGGGGCCAGCGGATGCCGCCTGCGGGTTTCGGAAAACCGCCGTTGCAGGATTTCGGCGCGGCAATCAAGATATAGCACCTGCAACGGTTGGCCGGGGTGCCAATCACTGCGGTCGATCATCTCGATCAGGGCATTGGTCGAAAAATCACGATTGCGGGCATCAACACCAAGTGCCAGCGGCTTGTCGGATTTTGGCGCCTCCAAAAGACGCGGCAAGAGCGAGAGCGGCATATTGTCGATCGCTTCATAGCCCATATCCTCAAGCGCACGGATCGCGGTGCTGCGCCCGGCACCAGAAGGCCCCGTGACCAGAACAAGGCGATTGCGCGTCTTTCCGGCCTCTGTTCGAGCGTCAGGCTCGGACGGCATGGTGTGGCTCCTTCAGATCAACGTCCCATGCATGAGATATAGCAGGACCGCAGCCGGAAAATGAGCATGATCCGCTTTTTTTACAAGCGGCAGGCTCTGCCCCAGAAGATCGGCATGCTCGAGCGGTGGCAAGCGATCCGTGCTTTCGGTGTCCAGATCGACAATCAAAGCAAGCGGCTGTGGCCCGGTCGAGGGTATTTGCAGGATACCAACACCGCGCGCCTCGATCTGCCCGCGAATGGTTTCGGGCGCATCCGCCATGATACGCCCTGCCTCAAGCCAGAGACGGGTGCGGTCATCGGCGACCAACCCCGCGCCAAGCGCCAGAAGTTGCAGGGCAAGGCCGGACTTTCCGCGCCCCGATGCCCCCCGGATCAGCACCGCGCGGCCAGAATGCGCCACGCAGGTGGCATGTAGGATGATACCGTCAGGATGAGGCGTGTCTGTCACCGGCTCAGACCGGCAGACCCACGACAAAGCGCGCGCCCAAGGGATCTGAGGTGGCATCGGCATGGGTGGGACGAATGTTTTCGGCCCAGATCACACCATCATGCGCCTCGACGATCTGTTTGGAGATCGCAAGACCAAGGCCAGAATTATTGCCGAAATCCCCCTCGGGCCGCTCGGAGTAGAAGCGTTGGAAGACCTTTTCCAGCGCCTGTTCAGGGATACCAGGGCCGGTATCTTCGACCACCACCAGCACGCGGTTGGCACGGCGGCGCGCCCAAACGCGGATTGCGTCACCCTCTTCGCAGAAACTGATGGCATTGGTGATGAGATTGACAAACACCTGTGCCAATCGCCCCTCAAGCCCGGTGGTGACGATGGGCTGAGGCGGGAAATCCATGATGAATTCGATCCCGTTCTTCTGCGCCTCTTCGCCCAGATATGTCCCGAGGTTCTGCAACATCTTGAGCAGATCAAAGGATTCTTGTTCTTCCTTGACCAATTCGCTGTCAAGCCGCGAGGCATTGGAAATATCGCTCACCAGACGGTCCAGACGGCGCACATCATGTTCGATCACCTCCAACAGACGCTCGCGCTGATCGTCGCGCTTGGCAATGCGCATGGTGCCCACGGCAGAGCGCAGGCTGGCGAGAGGGTTCTTGATCTCATGGGCCACGTCAGCGGCGAATTGCTCGTTGCTGTCGATCCGGTGGTAAAGCGCCGAGACCATGCCACGCAACGCACCGCTAAGACGCCCGATTTCATCGGGGCGCGCGGTCAGGTCGGGGATACGGATACGTCCCTTGGCCCCTTTGCCCTTGTTACGGTCGCGCCCGATTTCCGCAGCCGCCGCCAGATCGGCCAAGGGGTTCGAAATGGTCGAGGCAAGAATGAGGCTGAGACCCACCGATACCAAAGTGGCAATCAGGAACATCTGAAGCACGCGCTCGCGCTCTACCCTTGCCAGCTTGTCAATCTCGCCGCTGGCATTGGCCAACGCCACCACCGCGACAGGTGTATTGCCTTGCATCACCGGGGCGGCCACCGTCAGAACAACGCCCTGCGCGGTCTCGGCGGTGCGCACTTCTACGCCGCCGCCCACTGCCAGATCGACCATGTCGCGGGCCACATCCTCGACCACACGGCTGGCAGAGACCTGATCCACGCCAGAAAACGGGCTTGAAATCCGATCCCACACCCGGCTGAGAAAATCCGTCATTGGCGTTGATGGCAGGGTCGCAGTGCGGTCCTGCCCCATCGTATCGCCCTGCTTGCGCCCCACCAACATGCCGGTGCGATCAAACAAAAACACCTCTGTTCCGGTCTGAATATCCAGATTGTCCAGCGTGGTGGCCATATCCACCCCATCGCCGGTTGCAAAACTGACCGGCGCACCGACGGGCAGACGCGCCTCGACCACATCCGCGATCAGGGCTGTCTGCACCATCAGGCTGTTGGCGCGCTGCATCGCGAGATTGTCGCGTGACGAATTGAGATAGAGGATACCCACAACCAGCACGTTGAGCGCAATCAGGTTGAAGGTGATAATCTTGCGCGTCAGCGAGGAGTCACGAAAGCTGAACCAGCCGCGTTTGGCGCGGCGGGCATTCAGCTCTCCTTCGTCCAGACGATCCGGTGCGACAAAATCATCGCCAAGGACAAGGTCGTTATCCTTTCGCGGCTCCACGCTCCGCACCCCTATCCGCTCGACCAGAGCCATTATTCTTCGTTGTACCGATATCCGATACCATAAAGCGTCTCGATTGCCGAAAACTCAGGATCGACCATGCGCAGCTTCTTGCGCAACCGCTTGATATGGCTGTCGATGGTGCGGTCGTCGACATAGACCTGATCATCATAGGCCACATCCATCAGCTGATCGCGGCTTTTGACGAAGCCGGGCCGCTTGGCCAGCGCCTGCAGCAGCAGGAATTCGGTCACGGTGAGTGACACATCCTGCCCTTTCCAGCTGACCGAATGGCGCAGCGGATCCATCAAAAGATTGCCGCGTTCGATCACCTTGGTTTCTTCGGTTTCGACCACGACATGCCCATTGGCTGCATCCTGACGGCGCAGAAGGGCGCGGATCCGTTCCACCAGCAAGCGCTGCGAGAACGGCTTTTTCACATAGTCATCGGCGCCCATGCGCAGGCCCAGAACCTCGTCGATCTCATCATCCTTGGAGGTGAGGAAGATCACGGGCATCTGCGATTTCTGGCGCAGGCGTTGCAACAGGTCCATGCCATCCATGCGCGGCATCTTGATGTCGAGCACGGCCATATCGGGCAATTTCTTGCTAAAGGCGTCAAAGGCCTGTTGGCCATCATTATAGGTTTCAACCTCAAAGCCTTCGGCTTCGAGTGTCATGGATACGGATGTCAGAATATTCCTGTCATCGTCCACGAGGGCGATTTTGGACATAGTTCTATTCCTTTTACTGCTCGGTCTGCCTGCATTTTTTGTGCCACTATGCTCTGTTTCCGGTCGTTTGATCAATTCAAATCTGCGAATCAGCCGGGTCGCCATGGTCGATTGACGCAGAAATTTCTTGAGAATGGCTAAATTGACTCACTTTACACGCTCTGGCAGTGCAATGTTTGCGCCACCATCCACTTGGTTGCGCTAACCTGCGGCTGGTTGCGCTAACCATATGAATCTGCCCTGTTATTTTTCCAAAGCGGCATGTTAAGAGCCGCCCAGCCGGGCATGCTGCCCGACCGACGCCGCCCAAGCGGCGCCCTGAACGATCCCGTAGCAAAGCTGCGGATCTGGCGAACAGGAGCTTGACAATATGACATTCGGACGGGTGAACCCGCATTTCCAGCTTGAGGATCAAGGTATCACGGGGCTGGGAACGGTCCATTACAACCTCATCGAACCGGCCCTGATCGAAGCCGCGCTAAAGGCCGGTGAGGGCACCCTGGGCCAAGGCGGCACGCTGCTTGTGACCACCGGCAAATTCACCGGCCGGTCGCCCAAGGACAAGCATATCGTCAAAACCGACAGTGTTGCCGACACGATCTGGTGGGAAAACAACGCCGCCATGTCGCCCGAAGGGTTCGATGCGCTCTATGCCGATATGCTGACCTATCTTAAGGGGCGCGATGTTTTTGTTCAGGATCTGATCGGCGGTGCCGACCCCGCGCATTCCATCAACATGCGGATGATTTCGGAACTGGCGTGGCACAGTCTTTTCAACCGGACCATGCTACGGCGTCCGAAGCGCGACGCGCTGGACAGCTTCATCGCTGATTTCACGGTCATCAATTGCCCGGGGTTCAAGGCAGATCCCGAACGCCACGATTGCCGCTCGGAAACGGTGATCGCAATGAATTTCGACCGCAAGCTGATCCTTGTGGGCAATACCGAATACGCCGGTGAAAACAAGAAATCGGTGTTCTCGCTGCTGAACTACCTCTTGCCGGAAAAAGGCATCATGCCGATGCATTGCTCCGCCAATCACGCGGAGGGCAATCCGGTGGATACCGCCATCTTCTTTGGCCTCTCGGGCACGGGCAAAACCACGCTATCGGCTGATCCCAACCGCACGCTCTTGGGTGATGACGAACATGGCTGGTCGGATCGTGGCACCTTCAACTTCGAGGGGGGCTGCTATGCCAAGACCATCAATCTGAGCGCCGAGGCAGAGCCGGAAATCTATGCCACCTGCGGCATGTTCGGCACGATCATCGAAAATATGGTGTTCGATCCTGAAACGCAGGAGCTGGATTTCGAGGATGACAGCCTGACGCCCAACATGCGCTGCGCCTATCCGCTGCATTACATCTCGAACGCGTCAGAGACCGCGCTTGGTGGGCACCCCAAGAATGTCATCATGCTGACCTGCGATGCCTTTGGCGTATTGCCGCCAATCTCGCGGCTCACCCCGGCACAGGCGATGTATCACTTCCTCTCTGGTTTCACCTCCAAGATGGCGGGCACGGAGCGGGGAATTGATGAACCGCAGCCCGTGTTCTCCACCTGCTTTGGCGCGCCCTTCATGCCGCGCCGGCCAGAGGTCTATGGCAACCTTCTGCGCGAAAAGATTGCCAAGCATGGCGCAACCTGCTGGCTGGTCAACACCGGCTGGACGGGCGGCGCATTCGGCACCGGATCGCGGATGCCGATCAAAGCGACGCGGGCGCTTTTGACCGCTGCTCTCGATGGCTCGCTCAACGATGTGGAGTTCCGCAAGGACCCGAATTTCGGCTTTGAAGTGCCCGTGGCGGTTCCCGGCGTGGCCGAGGTGCTGCTTGATCCGCGCCGCACCTGGACCGATCCCACCGCCTATGATGCGCAGGCCGCCAAGCTGGTGCAGATGTTTGCCGATAATTTCGCGCAATATGTCCCCTTTATCGACGAGGATGTGCGCGCGGCGTCGCTGGGCTAAGCCCCCCCATTCGGGAACGCCTGGACCCTCGCCTTGACGGGCGGGGGTTTTTCTTTGGGCGCAAATCGCGCGCGTCCTGTCGGATTTCCGATTTCCTTCGCCGCGCTCTGCCGTTAGCGTCCCGCCAATGTAGTCAGAAGGGAGACAAAGATATGAGCCAGTTCGAGAAAAAGCTTGCCGAGATGGGCGTAACCCTACCCGAGGCCCCTGCCCCCGCCGCCAATTACGTGCCCTATGTGCAGGCCGGTGACATGCTTTTTGTCTCGGGCCAGATTGCCAAGGAGGGCGACACGCTCTTGACCGGCAAACTGGGCGATGATCTTGACGTGGCGGATGGGGCCAAGGCCGCGCGCGCCTGTGCGATTGCCCTTTTGGCGCAGGTCAAAGCAGCCTGCGGCGGTGATCTTGACCGGCTGGTTCGGGTGGTGAAATTGACGGGTTTCGTCAACTCAACCGCCGATTTCACCCAGCAACCCGCCGTCATCAACGGCGCGTCCGACTTTATCGGAGAGGCCTTGGGCGATGCAGGCAAACACGCGCGTGCCGCTGTTTCGGCCCCCTCATTGCCTTTTGGCGTGGCGGTGGAAATCGACGGGGTATTCCAAATCAAATGAGCGCGCTGCCCGACGGTTTCCGCCGTATCCCGCTGGCCCATCGCGGCCTGCATGACGTGACCGATGGTCGCCCCGAGAATTCACGCGCAGGTATCGCAGCGGCAATTGCGGCAGGTTATGGGATCGAGATCGACCTGCAACTGAGCCGTGACAATCAGGCGATAGTGTTTCACGACTACGACCTTGGCCGGCTTACGGCGGAAAAAGGCCCGGTGCGCCAACGCGATGCGGCGGACCTCGCGCAAATCCCGCTTTTGGGCGGGGATGAGGGGATACCCGACCTGCCACAGATCCTTGACCTTGTGGCAGGCCGCGTCCCGCTCTTGATCGAGCTGAAGGATCAGCAGGGGCAAATGGGCGCAAGCTGTGGCACGCTCGAGGCCGCCACCGCAGCGGCGCTTGCGGGCTATGTGGGGCCGGTTGCAGTCATGTCTTTCAACCCGGATATGGTGGTGCAGATGGCCCAACTTGCCCCCGATACGCCGCGCGGTATCGTTACTTGCGCCTACACGCCCGAGGATTGGCCGCTGTTGCGCGCAGAAACCCGCGCGCGTCTGCGCGACATCCCGGATTACGAGGCAAGTGGCGCTTGCTTTGTCAGCCATGACATCGACGATCTGACCGCCCCGCGCCTAGACACCCTGCGCGCCAAGGGGGCCGCGATCCTCTGCTGGACCGTGCGCAGCCCAGAGGCCGAGGCGGAGGCGCGCAAACATGCCGACAATATCACCTTTGAGCGCTATTTGCCCGATCACCCGGCTTGATCCGCGCGCCGCGTGACCCAATTAATCCGCCGGGGCAAAGGAACCGTCAGGGCAGATGACGCAAGATCAGATCACCGTCACCCTGCATGAGCGCCTGTCCGACATCGGGCAGGTGGCTTGGGATGCCTGCGCCTGTCCCGAAACCGCCGAAGGCAGGCCAGACGATCCTTTCACCACCTACCGCTTTCTCAAGGCCTTGGAAGACAGCCGCTCGGTCGGCACGGGCAGCGGTTGGCAACCGCATTACCTGAGCGCCGAACAGCATGGTCAGATCATCGCCGTGGCCCCGCTTTACCTAAAATCCCACTCTCAAGGCGAATACATCTTTGATCACAACTGGGCGCATGCCTATGAACGTGCGGGCGGGCGCTATTACCCGAAATTCCAGATCGCCGTGCCCTTTACCCCCGCGACAGGCCGCCGCCTGTTAACCCGTCCGGGGTATGAGGACACGGGGCGCGCAGCATTGATTGAGGGCGCGCGCGATGTGGCGCTGCGCAATGGGCTGTCATCGCTGCATATCACATTTTGCACGCAAGCAGAGTCAGAGGCGGGCGCGGCCCTTGGCCTATTGCCCCGGCGCAGCCAGCAATATCACTGGATCAATCGCGGCTATGCCGATTTTGACGCCTTTTTGGCCGATCTATCCTCGCGCAAGCGCAAAGCGATCCGCAAGGAACGCGCCCGCGCTGCAGAGTTCGGCGGCGAGATTGTGACCCTGACCGGCGATCAGATCCTGCCCGAACACTGGGACGCGGTCTGGGCCTTTTATCAGGACACCGGCGCGCGCAAATGGGGCACGCCCTATCTCACCCGCGCCTTTTTCACCCGTGCGCATGAAACGCTGCGCGATGATATATTGCTGATCCTCGCCTTGCGAAACGGGCAACCTATAGCGGGTGCTTTGAACCTGATCGGCGCATCGGCGCTTTATGGCCGGTATTGGGGCGCGATCGAGGATCATCCCTGCCTGCATTTCGAACTCTGTTATTACCGGGCTATCGAATTTGCGATTGCTCAGGGTCTGCAAAGAGTAGAGGCTGGCGCGCAGGGCGAACATAAATTGGCGCGCGGCTATCTGCCGGTGGCCACACATTCGCTGCATTGGCTGCGCGATCCCGGCTTTGCCGAGGCGGTGGCGCAGTATCTCAAGGCCGAGCGTGCCGCAGTTGACCAGGATATAGATATCCTCACCAGCTATGGGCCGTTCCGCAAGACCGCACAGGAGGATCACGAATGACCGAGAAGCTCAGCGACACCGCCCGCAAGACAACGCTGGCACCGCTTTTGGAGAATGGCTGGGCCATGGTCGAGGGGCGTGATGCCATCTCCAAGACCTATAAATTCAGCGACTTTCCCGAAGCTATGGGGTTCATGACCCGTGCCGCGATCTGGGCCGAGAAGTGGAACCACCATCCCGAATGGTTCAATGTCTATTCCCGTGTCGAGGTTACGCTGACCACACATGATGTGGACGGATTGAGCAGCCTTGACGTGAAACTCGCGCGCAAGTTCGACGGGCTAGTGGGCTGACGCGCAAAAAGAAAACGCCCCGGCCTATGGCCGGGGCGTGATTATTACAGGTTCGTACTTTGTTTGCGCTTAGTGCTTGCGCAGCTTGCGGATTGCTTCCAGCTCCGAGGCGCTAATGCCGGTGTTGCGGGCGATGCTGTCGGGCTTTTGGCCAAATCGGGCCATGTCGATGGCCTGTTCGATCATGCGGTCACTCACCAGCCAGTCGAAATCGCGGCGCATCTCGTCCATGCGGTCGGCGATGCTCATCAGCGATGCCTCGTCGCTCAGGCCCAGTCTGTGACCCAGACGCCGTGCGATATGGTCAATCTCCGGATCGCTCAACCGCAGGACCTGTCCGCTCAGATGCGCCAACATTCGCGCGATCCGAACCGAGACCGCCACAAGCAGCGGCAGGGTGATCATGCAAAGCACCGCGAGCGCGTAGAGGGTAATTTCAAAGTAGGTCATGCTCTGCCTTGTCTCAGCGCGTCATCGCGCTGTAGTCCTGAAAAATGCTGTCGGCGATGCGCTTGGCATCAACCGGATAGTTGCCGTTGGCGACCGCCTCTTTGATCCGCGAGACACGCTCGGCATCAAAGGGCGGGCCTTGCTCGACCATTTTCTCGATCACCCCGACCGAGGCCGAAGAGCTGAGTTTCACGGAATCCACCGCACTGACGGGCTTGTGTGCCTTGGCACCGCTGGCACCGCCCGGTGAGGCCTCGGTCGAGACCGGCATGAGCCGCGGTCGCGCGGCGTGGGAAGAATTGACTGAATCGACCATCTGATCTCTCCGGTGAGGCGCCATTGGGGCGCTGTTCTTGGAGTGAAAAACGGCAGGTCTTCACCGAATGTTAGGACGCACCGTCACTTTGTTGCGTCCCGTCACGGTGACATGCACCACCTCGCCACTGCCAGCATTGGTCACGCGGATATCCTGCCCCATCTGGCCGGGCTCCAGCGCGACGCCTGCTGCCTCGATCCGAATACCGCCGAGATCGGTGGCAATCGTCACCGGGCCGCCCACATCGACCTGCCAGTCATGTTCCAGATGCCGCGCCAAAAGCGGCTGACCGGCACCCAAGTTGCTTTTGAGGCGGCGACCGATAGCCGTCTCTGGCGACATCACCAGATCGCCCCGCGCGCGCGCGCCAATCGGGGCTTCACGCAGATGCGTGGCCTCAAGAACGGTGCCGCGCGGCAGGCTTTCGGTCAGCACCAGAGCGGGGCGTTGCGGTGCATCGTCGGTCACCCCCGGCAGGCGTGGCGCGGCGGCCCCGCCTTCGATCCGGATCACCCGGCTCCAGCCACCCGGGCTGGCGCAGGTCACTTGCACCGCCTGCCAGCCGCCCTGATGTGGCGCGACGTTGAGGGGGTCCATACAAGGGGGATAGGGCCGATTGGCCGAGACCACCGGCGCGCCCCCCTGCCCTGCATCGCGCAGCGCTTGCGCAATCACCGCCTGCACCGCCTGTCCGTCCAGAGCCGCTGCATCAAGGGGCAAGAGGCAGGCCAAAACCACAGCAATTCCGCCCCGGATCACAGCCCCGCCTCGACAAAATAGACCCGCAAGCCATTGAAACTTGCCGGGGATCGTGTGGGATCGAGCGGGCGTAGCGTGGTATGGCGATTGTCGAGGCTGACCACTTCCAACAGGCCGAAACCGTCATTGGGATCATCGACAAAAGCAAGGCTTGCCCGCGTCAGCCCATGCCGACGCCCCAAGGGCACGCTCAGCCCATCCGCACCCAACGCCAGACGCGCCTCGGCGGGTTGGCAGGCCAGACCGTCGAGCATGGCGCGCACCTCTAGCAAGAGGCCAGCAGTTAGATCGGTTTCCGCGCGGCTGCGGCTCTGGCCCGCGACATAGCCCGCAAAGCCGCCACGCGGCACCATGGCCTCGCGCTGAAAGCGGCGGGTGACGTTGGTGCCGTCTTGCCCCATCAGCGCAAGGTCAAGCGTGAGGCGCAAGAGCTTGCCTTGCCGCTCCACGGTGATGCTTTGGCTCATGCGGTGATCGCCCGGCGCGGGCAGGGATTGCCCCCGTGTCAGCGCGGTGTAATCCAGCGCCGCCGCAACCGGCGCGGCAGAGACGGGCGCGATCCGTTCCAGATCGGTATCAGGATGGGCGCGCAGTACCTCCATCAGGTCGCGTGCCAGCCCCTGCGCTAGGGGTTCCGCCCAGGCCGAGGCCTCGGGGGTTACCCGGATTTGCGGCGGCGTGGCGCTGACCGTCATCCGCCGGCGCGACGCACAGGCACCCACCGGCATCGGCCCAACTTCCGCCGCGACCCGCACCAACCATTCCCCGTTCTGCAACTGGGCAGACAGGACACGGTGGGTCAGAATACGCCCCGTGGGGCGCAAAATGGTCAGATCAGCGGTGATACGCCCCTTGTCCATCGCGGTATGACCGCGCAAGGACGCCCCACCCGACAGCGCCGCCGTCACCAGCGCCTCGCCAATCGCGCGGCGGCGTGCCGCGTCCTGATCGGCGGCAGAGGCGACATAGGCCCGCCCCTCAGCCTCAACCCAGAGCGTTGCCTCTTTGGCCCCAGCCGCGGCACAAAAGAGGCTGCTCAGCAGAACCAGAAACCAGAATTGCGGCCGAAACACATGCCCCCACATGGCCTAGCCCCGCTGCCGCACGGCGCGCAGGATGTAGCGGACCGTATCGGGATCAAGTGCCAGCACCACCTCAAAGGAATCGTCGCCTTTGGGCGTGATCCGCAGGGTGCGCGCCCCCCGGATTTCACCTGCCACCACCGCGCGCACCGTGTCGCTGCGCAGAACCTGATCGTGCAGCGTGCTTTCGGAATTGATGCGGATGCCGTGGATTTGCTCGGTCAGATCGCGGATCGCCTCAAGCCGCGCAGCGCGGATCGCCATCAGGCGCCGCTCGTTGATCGAGGCCCCCGGCTGGGTCGAGACCTGCGACAGGCCAAGCCCGGTGAATTGCACCACCTCAGGTGCCTGCGCCGCCGCAGGCACAGGCAGGCCCGACAGATCATCCCGCAACTGGGCCACAGCCTCGGTTCGGGGGCTGGCATCGGCAGGCAGGGCATCGACCGCACGACCGGATGACATGCAGGCACCAAGCGGCATCAAGGCCAGCGGCAAGAGCAGGGGACGAAGCAATCTGGAGAACATGGGAACCTCTTTTGACGGGGCCAGACAGGCGCGGTTTTCAGCGCCAGACCTGCAAGGTGCGTGCCAGCCCCAAGCCCATTCCACCCCCCCGCCGTGAGACCCGAAAATTGGCACGCGATTTGCACCGATTACCCCGATGTGATGCAACACAAGGGATACCCGATGGCCGCGCTGAGCCGTGCCTCTTACCGCCCGCAACTCGGGGCTGGCCTGCTGCCTGTGGGCATCCTCGCCGTTGTGGCGATGATGGTGCTGCCGCTGCCCTTGGCGCTGCTCGACATTTTCTTTGTATTCAACATCCTTCTGTCGCTTTTGGTGCTGATGGTCGCGCTCTATAGCTACCGTCCGCTTGATTTCTCGTCTTTTCCGTCGGTCCTGCTGATTGCCACCGTGTTCCGCCTTGCGCTCAACGTGGCCTCGACGCGGATCGTTCTGACCTCGGGGCACGAGGGCAGCGGGGCGGCGGGCAAGGTGATCGAAGCCTTTGGCAATTTCGTGATTGCCGGCAATTTCGCTGTGGGTCTGGTGGTTTTTGTGATCCTCGTGATCATCAACCTGATGGTTATCACCAAGGGTGCCGGTCGCGTGTCCGAGGTGTCGGCCCGCTTCACCCTCGATGCCATGCCCGGCAAGCAGATGGCGATTGACGCCGATCTCAACGCTGGAATTCTAACCCCGGAACAAGCGCGCGCACGCCGCGCCGAAGTGGGCGAAGAGGCGGATTTCTACGGTGCCATGGATGGTGCCTCGAAATTCGTCAAGGGTGACGCCATTGCCGGTATCCTGATCCTCGCCGCCAATATTCTGGGCGGTATTGTGATTGGCACCGCACAGCACGGGCTCTCGCTGGGCCAAGCGGCGGAAACCTACGTGCTCTTGTCCATCGGCGATGGTCTTGTGGCGCAAATCCCGTCGCTCTTGCTCTCGATCGCCACGGCAGTGATCGTGACACGTGTGGCCTCGACCAAAGACATGACGGGCCATATCGGCAGCCAGATCGGCATGCACCGGGCGTGGCTGCCCGTGGCGGCGGTCATGGCCATCATGGGCCTCATTCCGGGCATGCCGAACCTGCTCTTTCTCATCGCAGCGCTTGCCGCAGGCGGCGTAGCCTGGGCCACCCGCAAACAGCTCGCCCCCGGTGAGACCGCACCTGCGGCTGCCCCCGGCCAAGCGCCGCGTCGCGCAGCACTTCCCGCCCCGGGCGGCGCAAGCGCCGGACAGACGGGCACGCGCCCAGATACAAGCGGGGCCATCACCGCCGAAGAGGTGACGGATTATGCCCCCATCACCATCCAGATCGGTTTCGGCCTCATTCCCCTGATCGAAGAGGGTGCCGGCGGCGCGCTCGTATCGCGCATTACCGGCATCCGGCGCGAAGTGTCGACGGCCATGGGCTTTGTCATTCCCGGCGTGCGCATCCGCGACGATATGGGCCTGCCTGCCAACAGCTACCGCATCCGTATCCGTCAGGCCATCGTGGCCGAGGATATGGCCTATCCAGATCGCAAGCTGGCGCTGCCCGGCGGCGGCACCACCCGGAAGCTGCGCGGGATCGAGGTCAAGGACCCGTCCTTTGGCATGGATGCCGTCTGGATTCAGCCGCATCAACAGACCGAGGCCGAGGCGGATGACTACGTCGTGGTTGAACCCGCCTCTGTGGTCGCCACCCATCTCAGCCAGATGCTTTATGCCCATGCCGCCGATCTCTTGGGCGCGGATGACGTGCAGGGGCTCTTGGACAATCTGGAACGCTCGGCCCCGACGCTGGTCGAATCCGTGGTGCCGAAACTGGTGCCGCTGCATGTGCTGACCGCCGTTTTGCGCGCGCTCTTGCGAGAGCGGATGCCGATTGCCGACCTGCCACGCATCCTCGAAGACCTGGCAGGCATGTCCGCCCGCCTCAGCGAACCGCAGGATATGGCCGAGGCGCTGCGCCCTGCGCTTGCCCCGCAACTCTTGCAACAGATTGCACCACTCAAAGATAGCCTGCACCTGATCACGCTGGCCCCCGAACTCGAAGATTTGTTGACCCGGTCCAAGCATGAGAGCGCCGGGCTGATCGTCGAGCAGGGGTTAACGCGCCAGATCCTTGGCCAGTTGAACGAGGCGCAGGAAGCGCTGGCCGGTCAGGGCCGACAGGCGGTCGTGGTGGTTTCCGCCGCGCTGCGCCGCGCCTTTGCCGCCTTTCTGCGCACCCATGGTGTCGATGCCATCGTGATGGCCGTCTCCGAACTGCCCGATAATCGCCGCGTCGAGATTGCCGCCTCTATCGGCGGTGCCAGAACCGCCCCGCCAAAACCGTCCAACTGAGGATGTGACCAATGAGCACGATGACCTTTCGCGCCCCCGACAGCGTGACCGCGCTGGAACAGGTGCAACGCCGCCTCGGGCCGGACGCCCTGATCCTGTCGAATGACCTGATCGACGGGCAAGTGGTAATCGTGGCCAGCGATGACGATCCCGAGGCCCTGATCAAACCCGCGCCACGTCTGCGGGCTGTGCCCACGCCGCCGCGCGTCGACGTGGTGATTGATGAACCGATTGACCCGATCACCCCGCCATCGTCGTCTGGGCGGATGACCGCTGCGGTCACAGCAGCTGCACCACGCTTGCCCAGCTTTCTGAATGCCCATGCGCCCAAACCCTTTGACCGGATGCTGGGCGAGGCCAAGGCCACTGCGCCTGCCACTGTGCCTGCCACTGCCACGGCCCCCGAGACACCCGAAGCGCAAGCCCCCGACCACAAAACGCCAGAGCCCGTGGCCCCGGCCCCTGCCCTGCCTGATCCGCTCATCCTGCGCGATCGCCTGCTCTCGGCCCCCCGGATTGTCCTTGTGGGGACGGTCGGCGCGGGCAAATCGCAGGTCGCCTTGCAACTGGCCCTGATGCGCCTGACCCGCACACCGGGTCTGACCGTAGAATTCTGCTTTTGTGGCACAGGATCGCATGGGGATGGCGCCGTCTTGGCACAGAAATCGCATCTATTGGGTATGACAACCCTGTTTCATACCCCCGACACCCTCGCCGCGCCGCAAGCGGGCACTGTCCAGATCGTCGTGATCTCAGGGCGGGGCAACGATGGCACATCTTTGGCCGAAGTCGCGCTGGAGTTGCCAGAGGCCCGCGCCGCGCTGGTCGTGCCCGGCGGCCTGCGCCCCGAGCGCATCGCCGCCCTCCGGCAGCGTTGGGCAGAGCGGATAGACTCTGCGATCCTGTCGGGGTCCGAGGACATGCCTGACGCAACCACGGATGTGGCGGCCTTGCGGGCTGTGGGTCTGGTGCCGCTCTGGTGCGCCTCCAACGACCGGCTGGTCGAGGGCTTGCGCGTGATCGAAGGCGACTGCGCAACCGAACCCGCGACCAACGATGATCCTGCGCCTTTGGCTCAGCCCATGCTCTTTCGCCACCACGGCCCCGATGCGGAGTCCCGGTCATGATCGCCCCCCAAGCCTATGCGGAACAACAACCCAATCCGACCCGTCTGGTCGAACAGCACATGCCGCTTGTGCAGCGCCTTGCGTGGCATTTCCACGGTCGCGTGGGTCGTTTCATCGAGATCGACGACCTGCTGCAGGCAGGTTATCTGGGCCTGATCGACGCCTCGCAACGCTATTCGGTCTGTGATGGGGTCAGCTTTGCCGCCTATGCAGCCATCCGTATTCGTGGCTCGATCATCGACCATCTGCGCCGCAATTCCAACCTGTGCCGCAACTCCATCACCATGCGCCAAAAGATCGAGGCCACGCGCCGCAAGCTGTCGCAAAAGCTTGGGCGCGAACCCGAGGTGCCGGAACTGGCGCAGTCACTCGAACTTTCGACCGAGGAATTCCAGGACTGGGAAAACCGCTTTCAGACCAATCAGCTTCAGTCGCTCGACGAGGTTTATACCGATCACTCGCTGCTTTTTAGCGATCATGGGTCTACCCCCGAGGATGAGGTCGAACATATCCAGCTCAAGGCCCTGCTGCAAAGCGCGCTGCAGGATCTGCCTGAACGCTCGGCCTTGGTGCTGCAACTCTATTATGTCGAAGAGCTTAACGTCTATGAAATCGCGGCGATCCTTGATGTCACAACCGGGCGCGTGTCGCAGATCAAGAAAGCGGCTATCGGCCAGTTGCGCGACCTGATGCAGGCGCGGCTGCACAACACCGCAGCAGAGTGATCCGCCAGAGCGTGCGGGCGGATCAACCGGCCAAAAGGATTTCGTTCTCGGGAAGGGCCTCGGGCCAGAGCGCCAGCGCGTCGCGGGTTTGCCAGACGCCCAAGGTTTCAGCCAGCGGTGCATAGGCCCGCCCAGCATGACCCGCCACCGCAAGCGCCGCATGCGCCTCGGCCCGCAGCTCTGGTGCCAGCCGCGCAATCATCGCAGGACAGGGAAAAAGGCTCTCGACCGGGGTGCCATTGGCAAGGATCAGTGCGTGGTGATCAAGCAGCAGATGGTGATAGGCCAGCCGCCCGGCCAGATGCGCCACCCGCACCCCCGGCAAACCGACAAACCCCAAGGCGGGGCCTAGGCAAAGCGCGCCATCGGCACCCGGCTCCGGCACAGGCAGATGATGAAACGGCGACAGTTTGAGCGGGCGCATGGGATGCCCGGCCCCCAGCGCGCCAACCTCGAACCTGACCGGTGCCACCGAATTTGAGGTCAGCGGATCAAGATCGACGTCGGTCACTCCCGCCCAGATCACCACCCGCTCTGCGCCCGATGTATCCAGCACCCGATCGCCTGCGACCAGCGTCTGCACATTGCGCTCGCCCGTGGGGGTCAAGATTCCGGTTCCTGCAACCAATCCCAACGGCATGCCCGCATCAAGGCGATAGGCGGCAGCGGTCAGATCGACAACAAGCGCCACCATTCCCGGCGCATGTGGCACAGCTTGGGGATAGAGAAAGAGGGTCTCACCCGTGTCTTCCTGCCGCAAAAGAACCAGATCGCGGGCCTCGCCCTTGGCCTCGATCACGTCAAGCAAGGGGATTCCCGGCTGCGCGCGACCTGAGCCAAGCACAGTGCACGCGGCCCCTCTAAGGGTTACCTGCGCCCCTGGGATCAGCAGCACCCCGTCAACGGACAGCGCAGCCTCGCGCAACTCGGCGAACTCTTCCACGCCGACCGCCGCATGCGACAAGGTCGGGCACGCCCCAAGAGGCGCACCGCCAAAGACCTGATAGACCACGTGCCATTCAGCCATGCCGCTTGCCTTTCCTTGGTGCCGCGCCATCGTTCCGCGCGCCGTTTTGCGGATCAGCGATCCGCATTCCAGCCTTCCACCAGATTGGTCAGGTAGTCGCCGGTTGAATTGAGCTGGGTCACGATCATTTCCATTTGCGTGAACTGCCCAAGATAGCGGGTGCGCACCTCTTCAGACCGCAAGTTCAGCGCTTCGAGTGCAGTGGTTTCGGTGACAATCGAGGCACCCAGCGCGTCCTCGCGCTGTGCCAGCGCGTTGCCGTCGGCCAGGATGCCCGACAAATAGGATTGCAGGCTGCCAACCATGCTGGGTTGAAAATTGATTTCAGCCCGCTCTGTCCCTGTGCCAACCGTCAACGTCAGGCCGCGCATCGGCCCCGAGGGCACGCGGTAAGTCCAATCGCCATTGGCCTGCGCCGAACCGATCAAGGCCACACCGGCCAGCGTGGCCTCGCCCGTGGCGGCATCGCGGGTCAACGCATAGCGGCCCGCCGTGGCACCGCTGCCGGGTGTTCCACTGATTTGCACAGTCGTACCCACCAGATCGTCACGGATCAGCGGATCAAGCAGCGCCGGATTGGCCGTCAGCGCCGTTGAAAAACGGTCAGCATCAAGCGACAGGCTTCCGTCGCGCTCTGTTCGGATACCAATATCCGACAGATGCACGCCCTTCACGCCAAAGCCACGGGAAAGCACCGATTGCATGCCGCGCAGCACGCCATCGGCCAAGCTGTCACCCGCCAGATCGCCCGCCACGCCACCTTCGCCAAAGCCGCGCGCAGTCAGCGATTTCACAAGGCCCTGCGTGGCGTTGATAATGTCGACAAAGCTTTGCATCACCTCAAGCGCGCCCTCGACATTGGCGCGGCCCGACAGGTTGGCATCGCTCAGGGTCTGCCCCGTCACATTGAGGGTCACACCGGGCAAAAGATCGTCGATCTGATTGCTGGAGCGGGTCACGGCAATGCCATTGAGGCTAAGCTTGGCATCCTGCGCGCCTTGCACCTGCACCGCGCCGGGATCGGCGCTGATGTCGAATTGCGCCATGCGCGGATCGGCATCCGCCGCCACGCTGAGGCGCAGCGCGTTCTGCGATCCGGTTTCGGAAATGACGCCCAGCGAAAACGTGCCATCGCCAAGGTCAATGACCCGCGCCGACAGCCCGTCAAGGCTGCTCAGCGCCTCGGCCATGTCGGCAAGGCTGCTGCCGGGTTGAAAGGTGATGGTTTGCGCCGTCCGTGTCCCGGCGCTGAATACGGGCGGAACATCCGCCGACCAGTTGCCGAATTCCACCGTCAGCGCACCTGCGCCAATCTCGGCCTCGGCCTCGGAAAAGCCGACAAAGCTCAGCACCTGCGATTGCGCCAGTTGCGAGACGCCAATGCGCGCGTTTTGGAGGTCTACCTTGCCCGGATCACTGACCGTGACCGAAACGGCGCTGTTGTCACTGCTTAGACTGCGAGACGAGAGGCCGCGCATCAATTCCAGCGCACCGCCCATCTGTTCGGCCTGTCCGCGCAGGCGGTCATAGCCCGACAGGCGCACCTCGGCCCGGTCGATGCGCTCGGCGATCAGCGCCCGCCGGGGCGCGATTTCGGCCTGCGTGAGCGAGTCAGCCAGTTCCGCGATATTGATCCCAGTGCCGCCGCGATTGAGCGCGGTCAGAATCTCGTTTTCCATGATAAGCCCTCTTCGCCCCTGACAACGGCGCGCAACGCCGGGCTGTTAGCCCCGACGCCTCAATAGGTAATCTCAATCTCGATCCGGCGGTTCTGTGCCCGGCCCGCTGCAGTGTCATTCTCAGCCACGGGCAGGGATTCACCCCGGCTGGTCGCGGTCAGACGCTCGGGTTCGATCAGCCCTGAGCCCGACAATTCACGCACGACCGACGATGCCCGCGCCGCCGCGAGCCCCCAATTGTCGCGATAGGGCGACGCGCCACCAAGTGGCACCGAATCTGTATGCCCGGTCACGACAATCTCGCTGGCTTCGCCCATCGCGGCAAAGGCCAGACGTGCCATGACATCGCGCGCCTCGTCCGTCAGGTCGGCCCCGCCCGAAGGAAAGGCCCCGCCTTCGCCCACGGTAATCACCACTTTGTCCTCGCGCTGTTCGACCGATACCAGCCCCTCGCCGATTTCTTGCTGCAAGGCAACTTGGAGTTGCGCATCGGCAATGGCGGCGCTGCGCGCGGATTGGCCGGCTTGGGTTTCTGCTTCGGCCTTGCCCTGCATAACCTCGGCCATCTCTTGTATATTGTCCGCAAGCCCTTGCATCATCACATCCGATGTGGATTGCCCGGTCGCCTCTGCGGCCTGTTGCAGGGCCTCGGCGGCCTCGGTCAACTGTCCCGGCAGGCTTTGGGCATCGGGGGCATCAAAGGTCATCACCACTTCACCTTCGCGGGACTCGACCTTGACCTGACCAGACTGCAACGCCTCTTGCAAAGCCTCGGCCATTTCGCGCGCCTCGGATTGGCCGGGCGCATCGGCCCCTTCGCCCTCGGCAGCGCCCTTGCCATCCTCTTCCGTCACCGGACGCTGGATTTCGGGCTGCTCTGTCTCGGTCGTGTCTTGTGTCATCTGTTCAGTGACCGACATCTCGGGTGACGGGCTAAAGGACAGATCCAGAATCGTGGTGCCCTTGGGCTGTTCCATCACCGGCACCTGCCGTTGCACCCCAAAGGCCATGCTGAGCGAGCCTGCCACCATCTTGAACTTGGGTTGGTTGAACTCGGCAAAGGACAGGATCAGCACAAAGAACGCCATCAGCAGCGTGGCGATATCGGCAAAGGTCGCCATCCACGCCGGTGCGCCCTTGGGCGGGCATTTCGGGCACTCGTCCTCGGGGTCCTCGACGGGCACCGGCAGGGGAATGGGTTTGCGCGCCATGGCTCAGACCACCTTGCCTAGGCCGCGAGCAGTTTGATTTGCAGCTTGGGCGGCAGCACCGCGACCATCTGCTCTTGAACGTTGCGCCCGGATTCACCCTTGGCGATATTGCGCAGGCCCGCCAGAACCATATCCCGATACGCGGTTTCACTGGCGGTATATCCCTCCAGCTTGGACAGAACGGGGCCGACCATCACATTGGCGATGAAAGCCCCGTAAAGCGTGGTCAAAAGCGCCACCGCCATCGCGGGGCCAATGGCCTTGGGGTCAGCCATGTTGCCCAGCATCTGCACCAGACCAATCAGCGTGCCGATCATACCCATGGCGGGGGCGATGTCGATCCAACCGCGCAGCGCTTCATGCACTTCGCCGTGGCGCACCTTCATCGCCTTAATCTCATCAGAAAGTTGCTTGACCAGCTTGGACTCGTCCGCGCCATCCACCAACATCTGCAATCCCTTGGAAAAGAACTTGTCGGGCACTTCCTGATTTTCCAGCGCCATAAGGCCATTCTTGCGCGCGACATCCGACAACTCGACCATCTTGGTGATCAGCTCTTCCTTGCTTGGTGCCTTGGGCATGAACGCCTTGCCCACCGCGCCAAAGCTGCGCAGGAAAATTGGCATAGTGCATTTGTACATGACGGCAAAGAACGTCCCACCGAACACGATTAGGATCGACGCCACGTCGATGAACGGCCCCAGACCGCCCGCAGCCAGCATCGAGCCGACCACCATTCCCAGCGCACCGATCAAACCGATGAGCGACGCAATATCCATTGACGGGACTCCCTGAAAAGCGTGGCAACCGGCACTCTGCCAGGTCTCGCAAGAGAAGGGGCAAGAACCATACCAAGCCGATCAGGGTTAGTCGCAAAAGTATTAATTCGTTTAATTACATACACTTAAAACGATTTTTGGAAATCTTACTAAACATTTTCCGCCGCCGCCGTTGCTCTTGTCAAGCGCTGGGCAGCGTACAGCCAGCAAGCGCCGGCAAACGTAACAAGCCAACTCAGGAGACTGAAAATGACCACGATCAATACCAACATGAGCGCGATCACAGCGCAGGCCAACATGACCCGCGTTAACGATGACATGAACGCGGCCATGAGCCGCCTGTCGTCGGGCCTGCGCATCAACGCCGCCAAAGACGACGCCGCCGGCATGGCCATCGCGGAAAAGATGACCTCGCAGATCACCGGCCTCAACCAAGCCGTTCGTAACGCCACCGACGGCAAGAACCTGCTGGACACGACTGAAGGCGCGCACGTCGAAGTTTCGAACATGCTTCAGCGTCTGCGGGAACTGGCCGTTCAGTCGTCGAACGACACCAACACCGCGTCTGACCGCTCGAACCTCGGGGCCGAAGCCAAGCAGCTCGTGACCGAAATCAACCGCGTCGCCAAAGACACCACCTTTAACGGTATGAAAATTCTTGACGGTTCTTACACAGGCAAGCAGTTCCAGATCGGTGCTGACGCGGGCCAGGTGCTGAACATCAGCGTGGACAGCGCCGCTGCCACCGACATCGGTGCGCATACTGTGACGTCAAACGTATCGCTGGCCGCAGGGGCAGGCACCAGCGACACCGGCATCACCGCCGCCTCGACCATCAACATCACCGGCTTTGCCGGCAGCGCAGAACTGACCACCAGCGCAGGCCAGTCGGCCGAGGAAATGGCCGCCGCGATCAACAATGTCAGCGCCTCGACCGGCGTCACCGCATCGGCCACGACCAACCTCGAACTGTCAAGCTTCTCTGCCGCCGACACCGTCACCTTTGACGTCAATGGCGTGAACATCGGCACCGTGGCCATCTCGGACACCTCCGATCTGCGCGGCGTTGCCACCGCGATCAACAACCAGTCGGGTCGGACCGGTGTGACCGCGACCATGGGTGATGACAATTCCAGCATCAAGTTGACGGACGCCACCGGTGCCGACATCCTGATCACCGATTTCACCACCGGCACCGGCGGGTCGACAATGGCTGTGACCGCCCAGAACTCGGATGGCACTGCTGCAGGCGCAACCGCAGGCACCCATACGGCCACGCTGGACGACACCGACAACGATGTTGCCGTCAGCGGTCAGGTGGAACTGAGCTCGACCAAGCAATTCTCTGTGGGCACAGACGAGACCACCGCCGGGGAAGTGTTCTTTGAATCGGCTGCCACGACATCCGAACTCAGCTCTGTTGCTGAAATCGACCTGACAACGCTGGAAGGCGCCGCAAGTGCCCTCAAGGTGATCGACGTAGCCCTGCAAAAGGTTAGCCAATCGCGCTCTGACCTCGGTGCCGTGTCCAACCGCCTCGACAGCACGATCTCGAACCTGACCAACATCACGGTCAACGTTCAGGCCGCACGTTCGGGGGTCATGGATGCCGACTTTGCCAAGGAATCGTCCGAGATGGCACGCTCGCAGATTCTGTCCCAGGCCAGCACAGCAATGCTCGCACAGGCCAACCAGTCGGCCCAGGGCATGCTCTCGCTGCTCCGGTAAACGTCGAAATCTCGACAGTATCGAAAGAACCCCAACGGTATCGTTGGGGTTTTTTCATTTTAATCAAAGGGGGTTAGAAGGTTTTTCCGTCAATGGATCGACACCGTCCAAAGCGTCGAATTCCGAGTCTTCAGTCTAACGGCAGGCCAGATAGGTATTTAAGCACGAGATTGGAGAAAAATCGATGAACCTGCAAATTTCTCAGCGCGCCGCCCAGACTCAGGGGCTTGTGATGACCGGCCACATGCAACAGGCGATTGCCCTGCTGCAACTGTCCAACACCGACTTGCAACGCTATATCGAGCAAGAAGCCGAGGAAAATCCCTTTATCGAGGTGGCCCGCTCTGAACGCGCCCTGCCCAGCCTGCCGCATGTTGGCGGCAAAGGAGCGGATGCCGATGACGCGACCGGGCGTATCGCCGATCACCCGCTCTCGCTCTATGCGCATGTCGCGGCCCAGTTCGACCTCATGTTCAATTCTACCCAAGACCGTCTGATCGCGGATCGCTTTCTAGAAGCCCTCGACGAGAATGGCTGGTTGGGTGAACCGCTGGAAGAGATCGCCTTTGCCTGCGCCCTCGATATGACCGAGGCCGAACATATGCTGCACGCGGTACAGGCGGTCGAGCCTGCTGGCCTCTTTGCCCGCACCCTCGCCGAATGTCTGGCCCTTCAAGCCGAGGATCAGGGGCTGATGACGCCGCTTTTTCGCGCCGTGCTCAACAATCTGCCGCGTCTTGCGGCCGCTGATCTTACTGGTCTGGCCCGTGTTTGCGCCTGCACCATGGACGACCTGCGCGCGACGCTGAAACAACTGCGCAGCCTCAACCCCAAACCCGGCGCTGATTTCCACCTCGCCAATCTGGTCGAGCGCGAGCCCGATCTGATCGTCAGCCGTGGCGCATCAGGCTGGAAGGTTGAACTCAACCGCTCGACCCTGCCCGCCGTGCTGGTCGACGAGGAAAGCGCCGCCGTCGCAACCCAAGACAAACGCGCCCGTGAATATGTCGGAGAGCGTCTTGGCGTCGCCCGCTGGCTGCGCCGCGCGGTCGAGCATCGCAATCAGACCGCCCTTGCCGTAGGGGCCGAAATCGTGCGCCGTCAGGCTGCGTTTCTCGAACATGGCCCCGCCAAGATCGCGCCGATGACACTGGCCGATGTGGCGCAGGCGATTGGCGTGCATGAAAGCACCGTCAGCCGCGTGACCACGGGCATCCTGATGGTCACCCCGCAAGGCACCATGGGCCTCAAGCGGTTCTTCAGCACCGCTCTCGCCGGGGATGCTGATGGCGAAGGCGGGGCCTCTGCCGCCGCTGTGCGTTATCGCATTCAAAAGATGGTCGCGGGTGAAGACCCCACCAATCCGCTGAGTGACGATGCCATCGCCCAGATGATCAGCGCCGATGGTCCGGTTCTTGCCCGCCGCACGGTCGCAAAATACCGCGACATGCTGCATATCCCCTCGTCTTTTCAGCGCAAGCGTCAGGGCAAGCTGAACGGCATGTAAGGAACGGTCGGGGCGTCAGCGCGCCTCGACAGGCTTTGGCACCGACCGCACTGGCGCGTGTACAAACCGCAAGTCTGGTGCCAGCGTGGTCATCTGCCGATGCAATTCACGCTCTGAGCGTGCCGCGATGACCCGCCATAGGCGAAAGCCCCGCGCCATGCGATCCGTGCGCACCAGCATCGGCGCCGCACGCCAGAAATAGACGCAGATAAGCATCTGAAGCGCTGCCCCAGCGATCCATCCCAAGGGCACAGAGACCAGCGTCAAGGCCGCCCATAGGATGAGTGGCGTCCAGAGGCGCATCTGGATCATGTAAAGCGGCGGCAAGAGCGCGACAACCGACGGCGTCCGGGGCTGCGCATCATAGGTCTCGTCCGGGCCAATCATCACGTCAAAGTTTTGCATCCGGTCCGTCGGGCTGTGATCCGGCAGGGTGACGATCACCTCGGGCTTTGGCATCACGCGCCAACGTCCCAGAATGGCGCTGCGCCCCAGAACCGGCCAAACCTGTCCGTCCCGCCAGATCCACAGCGCGCGCGCACGATCGGGGTGTTCGCGGAACAGCGCCTGAATATCCTTGGTTTTGCCGTCGACCGCGTGCCCGTCCACCCGCATCAGGATGTCACCGGGCCGCAAGCCCAGCGCCTTTCCTTGCGGATTGACCGACGCCAGCGCGAGCGCACTGGCGCGAGGAGATGGATCAGAAAGGCTCATCCACCGAGCCTCCTAGGGAAAGCCAAAGGGATTCGGCTCGGCCCGGGCCTGTGGTTTTTTGCGGGCGGGGGGCTTGGCGACAGGCTTGGCAGGGGCCGCAGCGCTTTGGGTGACAGGTTGGGCCACTTGCGCCCGCTCGGCCAACATGCGCGTCATGGCCAGTTGCAGATCCGACAGACCCTTGGCAAAGGCATCTCGTGTTTCGCCATGGCTGGCCTCGATCCGGTCCACCAAGCCGCGCAGCATCTGCGGCGCAGCCGGGTCTTCGGTGCCGGATATGGCCTCGGCCAGACGTGCGGTCTCGGCGGTCATAGCCGCCTCCAGCCGCTCAAGCCCTGCGGTTTGTGCCGCCTCAATCGCCGCAACCTGCGCCGACATATCCCCCAAGGTCTCAAGCTGTGCCTGTAAATCCCCCACGGATTTTGAGAACACAGTCAAAGCCTCGATCTGCGTCGCCGTTGCAGTGCGCATATCCGAGAGGGTCCGCAGATAGACCAACCCTGCCAGTGCAACACACAGCACCGCCGCAGCCACCACACCGAACAAAAGCGGCTTCATGCCCTTGGCGAATTTATCCAGCCGCGCGGCGGCGGCCAATGTCTCGGTGGATACGCGCGCCACGTCCTCGGCGCTGTCATTGGCGGCGGTTGCCGCCTCCAGCGCCAGTTGAATGCTGTTTTCCAGCTCGGTCGGGGGGGTGCTCATGCGGGAATCCTTTGGATGTTGCGGATTGCCGGGGGGCCCGGCCTTGGCCCTAGCGTGCAGGGTTCATGCCAAGTGCACCGCTAACATTCCCCCAAGGTCTGTCGTTGACACAGCTAGACCCGGACCCAAGATCGAGAGCCGCATATGCACAGCCAAACATTCATGACTGACACCGTTGCCCCCCGCGCCGATTGCCGCCCTCGCTGCGCGAGCCATGGCCATGTCTGTAGTGCAAGTGCCCCCTTTGCATTGCTCACGCTGGGCGCGCGAACCTACGAGATCGCCGAAGCGAATGGCGAGGGCGAACGCCTCGCCTTTCGTGCCCAAGGCCAGCAGGAATGGTGCGCACTCGACCGGCGCATTGCCGATGGCTGGATCGAGGTGGGGTCGGATATTCTCTTGCTTGATCCCGATGTCCTCTTTGATTTCCTGATGACCCATGCGGTGCGGACACAGACAGCGCAGCAACCGCCCTATGACATGGCCTTTGATACGCTCGGCATCAAATGGTCGGCCCGGCTGTTGCAAGACCGCGATGGCGAAGTGTGTTTCAGTGATGGTCTATGGCAGCATGCGCGGCTTGGTCTTAAGGCCCCTCAGGACGGGCGCGAACGCGCGATCATGGTCCTGATCGCCGCCCTGCCCGATGCCCGCCAACGATTCGAGCCGCATATCACCAACTGGGCACGTCGCATCGCCCAAGGTGTGCGCGTCATGCCGATCATGTGACGTTACGTCGACCGCTCAAGTCTTGGGCGCAGAAGTAAACATAGGAATAAAACTCACGTTTATGTGAGACACCCCCTGAACAGTGTATGCGTTGATTTCGCTACACTTTTGTCAGGCGTTACTATCTTTAGATATCTCGATACCTTTAGATAGCGCCCCCTCATCCAAAAACTCTGTTAAAACGCAGCAGGCGATCAAGCCCTGTTCCGGTATCCAAAAGAGACACACAATGAACCGTAGATTTTTTCTGACCCTCGCAGCCCTTGGCCTTAGCCTTGCTCAGACCGTCGCAAGCCCTGCTTTCGCCGACGAGGTCATCTTGACCGTCAATGACCTGCGCAGTGGCCAGACCAAGACATTTACCGAGGCGGATCTTCTCGCTTTGCCGCAGCAGAGCTTTGAGACGACAACGATCTGGACAGATACCACGCCCAAGACCTTTTCTGGTCCGTCGCTTATGGCCGTGCTTGATGCCGCGGGCAGCGCGCCGGGCACTCTGCGCGTCTATGCGATCAACGACTATAACGTGACCTTCCCCGAGGCGCGGCTGGAAGAGAACGTGCCGATCCTTGCCGCGCGCATTGATGATGCCGCCTTTTCCGTGCGAGAAAAAGGGCCGCTCTGGCTGGTCTTCCCGTATGATTCCGACACCCGCTACCAGAGCGAAGAGTATTTTACCCTCAGTGTTTGGCAGTTGAACAAGATTGACATTCTTGCGGAATGACCCGTGCTGACCTCTCAACCAACAGGCGCTGGACCCGATAAGGTCTTTAATACGACCAAGCGTCTATCGGCGCAGATTCTGCTGTTCCTGATGCTGGTTGCAAGCATCGCGCTGCTTGTCAGCGCGATGGCCTTTCAGCAGCGCCTTGATGCCATTCGATCCGCCAACACCGACAATGGCGGCTGGGTCGTGGCCCAGCTCGAGGTGGATCACTTGGGCCTCATGCAAACCCTGGACAACGCGGTTCTCGGGACACGGCCCGATATCACCGCCCCCCTCACATCGGACACACTGACCAAGGTAAAGCGCGAGTTTGACATCTTTTACAGTCGGGTGGACATTTTCACCGCGACGCTTCAACGCATGGCCGTGTCTGATGACCTTTTGAACCGGGTTGAACGGCTCAAGGTCGCGCGCGAACGTCTGGCCAACCGGATCGATGCAATCAAAGAGGATGACCCAAAGGCACTCGAGGCCTTTCGTACGGCCGTTGATGCGACCTATCCGATGGTGCGTGACATCACCGTCGCAGGGCTCCAAGAGATCACCATCGAAACCTCGCGCGCACGCGTTGAGGAGCAGCGCCTCTTTGTGCGCTTTTTCATCCAATCCCTGTTGCTCTTTTGTCTGATGGCCATCGGCGCCGTTCTGGCAGTGCGTCTCTGGCGAGAGCTTGAGCGGCGCACGGCGGAAACCGGGCGCATCGCGGCCATGCTCTCGACCGCGTTCAATTCGACCATGAACGCGGTTATCGTGACCGATCCACAATCGCGCATCCTCTATAGCAATGCGCGCGCGCAACGGCTTTTGGGGTATACCGCCGAAGATTTGCAGACCATGCGCGCCGAAGACATCCTGATCTTTGATCCCACCGTTCCGCGTGACACCGTTGAGGGCCTCGCGCCGCGCGAAAAGGCTCCTTTTGTCGCCGCCTGCCGCAGCGCGGTTGGGCGAGAGATCCCGGTGGATTTCGCGATGGTCGAGGATCACGATATTTCGGGTCATCCTATCGTCATTCTCTTCATCCGCGACATCTCGGTACAGGTCGAAGCTGAAACCAACCTGCGTGCCGCGCTGGTTCAGGCCGAACAGGCCGCCCGCGCCAAAAGCATGTTTCTGGCGACCATGAGTCACGAAATGCGCACACCCTTGCATGGATTGATGGCCTCGTTGTCGTTGATCAACGAAACCGACATGTATCCCGAAAATCGCGCCTTGCTCAAAACTGCGCGCGATTGCAGCGCCCGCGCATTGGTCCAAGTGGATGATGTGCTCGAACTGACCCGGCTGGGCGAGAGCACGGAAACGCCCGTGCCGTTCAACCCCGCGCGTATCGCTGCCGATATCGTGGATGAATTGCAGCCACTCGCCAAGAAAGCCCAAAACAGGATCGAGTTGATCACCCACGGCGACTTTGACAGTCACCGGCTGGAAGGGCTGCCCAATGCTTTTTCCCGCACGCTTTACAATCTGGCGGGAAATGCCGCCAAATTTACCAAGAACGGCGTCATTTCCATACGGCTCAGCCTGGGTGGCCATGCCCCCGACAATCTCGATCTGACGGTCGAGGTCGAGGATACCGGCATCGGCATTGCCCCCGAAGATCAGAAGCGCATTTTCGAGAGCTTCGAGACTGTGGGGCGCAGCGAGGTGAATTCTGCAATGGGCACCGGTCTGGGCCTGCCCATCGCCAAACTTGCGATCGAACGGCAGGGCGGCGCGCTCGGGCTCTTTAGCACGCCGGGCGTCGGCAGCCGCTTTTTCTTTACGATCCCCCTGCGCCTGTCACAGGCACCACAGAACCAGCCTGCGCCAGCCCTCTCGACTTTGAAGCGCGCGATTCACGAAACCCCCAAGCGGATCCTCGTGGTTGATGACAATGACATCAACCTAACCTTGATGACCGAAATGGTCCGGCGCATGGGCCATAGCCCAGACACAGCCACCAATGGTCAAGAGGCGCTGGACAAGGCGCAGGCGCAAGCGTTCGACGTGATCCTGATGGATTTCTCCATGCCGGTGATGGACGGGCCCACAGCGGCCAAAATGATCCGCGCCTCTGGCGGGCCATCCGCGCAGGCTGTGATCATCGGCGTCACCGCCCTCATCGGAGCGCATACCGGCGACGAACAGGCGGTTGCGATGGACAATATCCTGACCAAACCCGTTGGGCAGGAACACCTTGCCCGTGCGATCCGCGACACCCGCCGCGACGTGATCCCAGACGTCACGCCACCGGACGAAGGCGAAGGCGAAGGCGACGGCGTAGACGACGATCTTCTGGCCGAAAGCAGGGATGCCGCGACGATGCTGCATGATCTGGGCGAAATGGTGGGCCACGACACCGCGCTGCGTCTGGTCCGCACCACCCTAAGCGATGCCGAAGCAGCGTTTACAGCGATGATCGACACGGACCTCTCGCTTGAAGACAAGGCGTTGATCATCCACAAGGCGGTCGGATCGACCGGCATCATCGGATTGGAGGAATTGACAGAAACCCTGTCAGAGGCGGAAACCCTCGCACGGGCGGGCACAGACCCGGGCACCAGCGAACTTGTCCCCGCCGCAAAGGCGCTATTGCAAGAGGCGCGCAGCGATTTTGCGCCGCTGTTGCAGGCGCAAAACAGCTCCGACAGGCCCTCAGAGACCGTCTGACTCAAGGCCCAACTTCTGCATACGGCTGATGAGCGTGGTCCGCTTGAGCCGCAGCATTTCCGCTGCGCGGGTGACGCGCCCTTCGCTCAGTTCCAGTGCCGATTGGATCACCTTGACCTCGACCCGCTGCAACATGGTGCGCAGGTCCAGCGATCCGTTGCCGGCCAGCATCCCTTTGAGATCGGTCACCCCTTCCGGCAGCGCCTCGACCGCCGGTTCCGGCGCCGCCGGAGCCCCGCCAGCAAAGCTCAACCGGGGCGCCATCGCGATACGCGCCTCGGCCGCGGTGATTGTCCGGTTGCGAAACAAGATCTGCGCCCGGTCGTGAAAATTGCGCAATTCACGCACATTGCCGGGCCAGTCCTGCGACATCAGCAACGCCAGCGCGCAGGGCGTCAGTTGCAATGTACTGCCGCCCCGGCTGCCCTGCTCCATGGTGCGCAGGATTTGTGGGATGTCCTCTGCATGTTCGCACAGCGCGGGCACACTAAGGCTAAAGACCTCGATCCGAAACAACAGGTCCTCGCGGAACCGCTTTTGGGCGACGTCTTGCTGCAAGTCACGATGCGTGGCGCTTAGCAGGCGAAAATTGACCGGAATCGGCGCGCCGCCCCCAACCCGTTGAATGGTCTGGGTTTCCAGCGCGCGCAGCAGTTTGACCTGCACATGCAACGGCGTCTCGCCAATCTCATCAAGAAAGAGCGTGCCTCCCTCGGCCTGTTCAATCAATCCGATCCGTTGGGCTGTGGCCCCCGTGAACGATCCCTTTTCATGGCCAAAGAGTTCGGATTCCAGCAGATCGGCGGGAATGGCCCCACAGTTGACCGGGATCATCGGCCCTGTGCGCCCCGACATGAGGTGCATCGCATTGGCAACAACCTCTTTGCCCGCCCCGGTCGGCCCGTTGATCAGAACCGGCACATCGCTAGGGGCGATGATGCTGATCGCCTGTTTCAACCGCCGCATCACGGGCGCGTCGCCCACGAGCACAGCGTCTAGACGCAGGTCGATGGGAAACTGTTCCGTGATGGAAGAGGTGGGCCAATAACTCGTCATGAACTGCGCTCCGGTATACAGAGGGATATACCACCGCTATAGCAGCATCTCTGACGATCCTTGCGCGGGCAAAAGGAGTCTCGAGACTCTCTAAAGATAGATTTCCGACGCAAGGATACGCGCGACACGTTCAGCGGCGCGTCTTTTGCGGGGTCTTGCGCATGGGCATGACCGGCACTGCGCCTTCGGGAAGAGAAGCGGTTTCCCAATACCGCACGTTCTGCACCCGGCTGACAAGCGGCGCGGCCCCGGCAAAACGCCGGTCCTCACGCGGTGCCGGGTCTGCAAGGCGCGGCGCTTCGCGTGGGGGAAGGCTTGGCCCCGTGACCATCGGCGCGGCGCGCGCAACCTCGGACTGTCGTTCCACAGCTGGCATCGCCTCGACCGGGCCTAGCCGCGCCATGACAGCCTGCACGCGCCCCAGATAAGCCGCGCCGCGCCGTGGATCGCGGGAATGGTAATAGCGCGTTGCCGCGTCCCAACTGCCGGTTTCCGCGCGTAATTCGCTTAGGTATCGGGCGGCGTATTCTATATTCTGGACAGGGTCGATCATCTCTTCGAGAGTGGCGAAATTATCGCCATGCCAGCGATAATTGAGCTGCATACAGCCCACATCAAACCCCCGAACCCCGCGCGAAACCAACTGCCGCAGATGGGTCAGCGCCTCGTCTTTGCCTGAGTAGTAATAGCCCTTGCCCCGCACATTCGAGGTCCAGGCCCAGGCCCGTGTCCCGGTGTCGCCCAGTGCCCGTCCCGATTCTGTGCGCGCGATGGCGCGCAACAGGCCCTTGGGCAAACCATGACGCTCAGCCGCCTGCGTCGCCAGCGCCTCGCAATTCGCGGGGCTGGCGGCGGAAAGGGACGGCACCCAGAATAGCGCCACACACAGAAGGATAAGATGTCTCATGCCCTCGCGTTGCAAGCGTCGGGCCAAGTTTGGCACAAGGCCCGAAAACCTCAGCGCAGGAAATCAAACAGGCTTTGCTGGGTGATGCGCACATAGGCCTGTTGCGTGGCGTCCCGCGTCAGCATGGATTGCTGAAGCCGCGTCAGCGCATTGGCAAGATCAAGATCCTCCAGCCCTGACACCGCTTGGCTCATCGCCAGCTTGCGGTTGTCGATCACATCCGATTGCCGCGCGGCATCCGCCGACAGAGCCCCCAATTGCGTGCGTTGGTCGATCAGATGCTCTGACGCCCCGCGCAACCGATCAATCACCGCATCCCGCGTACGCGCAAAGGGCACCAGCGCTTGCGTCCCGCCTTCGGCGTCGCGTGCCACCATCAACACCCCGCCTGTATCGGGCGCGCGCGCGATATTCGAGACCTTCACATCGCCCTGCGCCGTGAGCATCAGACCACCCGTCTCGGGATCAAGCGCGGCGCTGATGCCGGTGGCTGCGGTCTGGGCATTGATCGCCTCAACCGCCCCTGACATGGCCCCTTCTGCGGCGACAAATGGAATCGTCGTAGATCCCAAAGGCCCCTCCAGCGTCATGGACCACGCAGCCGGCGCACGGCTCAGGGTCAGATCAAGGTCAAGCTGGCCTGCACCCGTGACGCTGGCACGCGGCGCGCTGCTCGCTGTGCCAAGGCTGGCCAGAAAGTCGTCGATCACGGCAAAGACATCGCCGCCTTCAGACCCGATCGCAAACACCGCATCCCCGCTCAGCCCTGTTGGCAGGCTCAGGGATTCCGAAACCTGCAAGCGCGATTGCCCACCATCGCCCTGATAGACCACGCCGCCCGGTCCATCGCGAAACGGATCGGATTGCGTGCCATAGCCGCCAAAGAGCGCACGGCCGCTCTCGTCGCGGGCATTGGCAAGGCCCAAGAGGCTGTCGCGCAGCGCCCGCACCTCGGTGCCGATACTGTCGCGCTCGGTCGCCGTCGCCGTGTCCGATGCCGCACGCAGCGCCAACTCGCCCACCCGGCGCATGACATTGCCCGCCTCGCTCAGCACCGTGTCGGCCTGATCCAGCCGCGCCCCGGCCCGTTCAAGATTATTGGAATAACGATCCAACGCCTCTTGCTGTTCTTTGGCCGCCGACAGGCGCAAGGCGCGCACCGGATCGGCAGAGGGGCGGGGATCATTCACGCCAGAGGAAATCTGCCCCTGAAGATCGGATATCCGCTCATTGACCTGTGACAGGTTGCGTGTGGTGACGTTGTGAAAAAAACTGGTGCCGATACTCATTCAAACCCTCATATCGCTTGCAGCAGGGTGTCGAACAGGGACCGCGCCACTGAAAGGACCTGTGCATTGGCCTGATAGGCCTGTTGCTGTTGCATCAATTGCGCCGCTTCCGCATCCAGATCGACGCCGCCCAACTCTGACTCGGCGCGTGCAGCGCTCTCAGCCTCGGCCTCGGCAATGGCGACCCGGCTCTCGCTGGCCGTAACCTGTGCCCCCGCCCGCTGTTGCAGACTGGCAAAGCCGGTGGCATAGCCGCCCCGCCCGGTCAGCCCGTCGCGCTGCCGCAGATTGGCCATCGCCTCGACACTGCGCCCGTCCCCGGCCCCGCCTGCGTTGGGCGCAATCAAATATCTGTCACCGGTCACGCGCCCACCGCCCAACGTGATCTCCAGATCGCCAAATCGTGCCGTGCCCGCCGCATCCAGCGTGCGCGACGCCAAATGCGCGCCACTGTCGCGATCGAAAAGCCCGACAAGACCTGTGGTGGCATCAAGCACCCGCACTTCGCGGGCGCGCTCTGTCGCGGGCGTATCGCTGATCTGTCCTGCCAGACGCAGGGCACCAGTGCCGCCCATCACCACGATCAGATCCTCATCAGGAATAGAGTTGAGGCGCAGCACAGAGCCCCCGCCAGTGGCGACATTCTCAACCCCAAGCACCCGGTCATCCGTGGCCGTCAGACGCAGCGCGCCGTCTTCTGTCACCTCGGCGCGCAGGCCCAAGGTCTCGAACCCGGCAGCTGCCGCCCCCGGCTGCGCCTCAATCATCATTTCGCCGTCAAGGGCGCTGAACTCGATCTCGACCCGGCCAAAGGCGGTGTTGATATAGCCTGTGCCGGGGAACGTAACAGGCAGAACCACCGCCCCCGCCGACACGCTGACAAAATGCTCCTGCCCATTGAGCTTGATGGTAAAGCTCGACGGCAGGCTCCCGGCATCGAACGGCTGTCCGATGACCGTTGTCACCGGCGCATTGCCAGCCCCCATGCCAAAGCGCGCCGCCTCGCCCGCATCGCTGGGCAGACGCAGAGCAGAGCCATCAAGCGTGCCGCCCTCGGTTTCAAGGATGAGGCGGTTGTTCTCGTCAAATCGCGCGGTAATACGTCCCGCTTCGGGGCCGCTCACCACCGGCGCGCCGCCGCTCATCCGAATGCCATAGTCCTGCGCCCCAAGGCTCACGCGCATTTGCGCGCCATCGGGTGGCAGCGCCGGTAGCGCTGCACCCGTGATCCGGCTTGCTGGGGCCGTAGCCCGCAGATCAGCGGCCAGCGCCCGCGCCATTGCGGCCCCCGAGCCAAGCGCCGGATCGGCCTCAGCCGTCACCACGCGGCCATCGGCCCCGGTCACGGCGATCCGTCTCAGGCTCAGATCCCCCGGTCCCGGCTCTGCCGGGGTCAGGGTCACTTGCGCGCCTGCTGCGCCAGTCTGCCGTGTGATAAGGCCGTTCTCGAACCCATCTGGTGCGGCCACCTGCAAAACACCGTTCTCGGTGACGCCAAAGCCAGCGCTACCGCTCAGGCGCACCGTGCCGGAAATCCGCGCCGCATCCGGCCCGCCAGCCCCAAGGCTCACCGTGCCCAACGCCGCGCCATCCGGTGCCAACCGCGTCAACAAGGCGGCCTCGCCTCCGGAGTGGGTGAGGCGCGACAGGGAAATATCTGCGCCTTGATCCTCGACCAGCACCAGCCGACCGCCATTGGGGGCCCGCTCGGCGCGGATGCCCGTGGCCCCCGATTGCGCGTTGATCGCCGCTTGCAGCCCTGCCACCCCGACCGCGCCCATATCGGCCGAAATCGTGACGGGCGTCAGGTTCTGCCCGCTCAGCTGAAAGGACAGCACACCGCTTGTTGGCAACGCCAGCGCAAGCCGTGTTTCCGCCTCGGCGCGCACCGGCAGGGCGGTTGTCAGTTCCTGCGCCATCCAGGCCGCATTGGCCCCCTCTGGTAGACGCAGCGTGCTGGATTGCGTCGCCCCCTCATAGCCGACCTCAACGCTGGGATTGGCCGGGGCGGGGATGGTGCCGGTCCAGGCAGCAATACCACCCGCCTGCCCCAAGAGCGCCACGTGATCGCCCCCCACGGATTGCCGCCCAAGGCTGAGCCCACCATAGGGCGCGGCCCCGTCCAGGTAGTCGGCGCTATAGGCCGCATCTGCGTGAAACCCGTTTTCCTGCGTCAACAGCGCGGCCGCCTCGGTGGCACCCAAAGGCGGACCAGAAAGTTGCCGCCCGTCGCGGGTAAAGACCGACAGCACCGCCGCCGGGGCCGCATCGGCGACGACCACACCCGCCACGCTGCCAAGATTGGTCGCAAGGCTCGCGGCAAGCGGCAAGACCCCGTCACGGGCCATAAGGGTCAACGTATCACCCTGCGCCTCGGCCAAAAGCCCAAAGGCGGCCAGGCGCTGCCCATCAGCGGTTTCTACCGCGCCGGAATTCAGCGCCGCCGCCAGTGCGTCGGTCGTCAGCCCCGCAGGCAGTGCGAATTGCGCGACACCTTCGGGCGTGGTCAGGCTTAGCGCTTGCGGGGTTGCCCCTGCAAGCGGCCCTAGATCCATCGCCGCAAGGCGCGGTTGCACCGACAGCGCGGCATCTGCATGACCCGCCGCGATCACGCCGATGACGCCTGCATTCAGAAATTCGACAGGGTTTTCCCCCAGAACCCCCGACAGATCCCGCGGTCCGGTGCCCTGTGCGCTGAGCACCGTGGCGCTTAGCGTGGCAGTGCCGCGATTGCCCGGCACGGCGCTGATTGTCAATGTGCCGGCTGCCGCAATCCCCTGAGGGTCGTTTAGCACAAGTGTCATATGCCGCGCCGAGGCATCCTGCCGTGCCAGCGTGATCCGGTCGCCATCCAGCGGCACACCACTCATCTCGATCCGTAACCCCGGCAGGCTGAGGGTCTGTTCGCCCGTCGCCAGAACCTGCCCAGCCGCATCGCGCGCCTGCCACAGCCCAGAGGGTGCATCCTGCACCAGGGTCAGCGGCCCCGCAGGCATGACAGTTGCATCGGTGATTGTCACACTGGCCGCGCCCGTGCCGCGCATCAGCGCGCCCGGCGTGGCCTCCCATCCCGATACGGAAAAGAGCGCGCCACCACGCCCGCCCGTGGGCGTCAGGCCTTGGGCATGTACCGCGTTGATTTCGTCGGCCATCCGGCTGGCCCAGAGATCCAGATCAGAGGCCGCTTGCGCCATGGCCCCGGCGGCATTCGCCAGACCGCCCAGCATTCCGCCGCTCAACGTGGTCTGCACCTCGACCGCTTTGGTGTCAGCGGAGGTGACAGTGTAGCGCCCCGCCGTGCCGACCTCGATCCGCCCGGCACGACCGCGTTCCAACACCATCGGCCCGCTGCCATCCGCGCCAAGCCGCACGGTCGCGCGGCCAGCATCATCCATCTCGACATCAATCGCCACAAGTTCCGCAAGATTGACCAAGAGCCGGTCGCGCTGATCCAACAGAGGATTGCGCGCGCGCTCATCGGTGACCTGCGCCAATTGTTCCTGAACCTCGGCCAAACCGCTCAAGACGGTGTTGGCCCGCTCTACGGTCTGTGCGATCTCTTCGCGCACGTTGCGCGTCAGCACGTCGATCCCTTCGGCCAGATCGGCCACACCCCCGGCCAGCGCTGTGCCCGCACTCAAGACCGCTTGCCGCAGCCCCTGATCCTCAGGCACCTGCGACAACCCGTCGAGCGCATCGAAAAATCCATCCAGCAAGTCGGGCAAGCCGCCTTCACCCGGCAAAAGGCGATCTTCCAGCGCCTGCACATGGCTCAAATGCGTCTCTGCCGCACCAAGCGTGCTTTGGGCATCGCGGCTGCGCGCAGCCACCAACCCGTCAAAGGCGCGGCGGATGTCCACCACGTCCACGCCGCCACCAACACCAACCTCCTGCATCACTGCGTCGCGGCGGCGATACCCAGCCGTATCGACATTGGCGATATTCTCGCCGGTCACGCCAAGCGCTGTGCGATAGGCCAGAACCCCGCCGCGCCCGATGTCCATGAGATCGACCATGGTTTACTCCTGAACCCCACCCAGATGGGCGGAAAACTGGCGATAAATTGCCTCTGATAGGCCCAGACCCGAACGCCCGGCCCCGACTTCGGTCAGCGTGCTGTCAAGCAAGGATTGAGCGGTCTGGGTCGCAGAACTTTCCGTCAACGAATCTCCAAACGACGCAGCGCGCCCCGATTGTAGGATCTGATTGAGAAAAAGCGCCTCGAACCCCTCTGCCGCGCCACGCAGCCGATCCTCGTCGCGCGTGGCCTTGGCGGCAATGCGGTCATCCGAGAGGCTGGCGGTCTGGCGCGCGTCAAACGCTGTGGCAAGCGGGGGCAGGGTCATGGCGGCGCGCTCCTCAGATCACGATCAGTTCGGCGCGCAGCGCACCCGCACGGTGCAGCGCCTCAAGAATGGCCACCAGATCAGCGGCACTTGCCCCCACGGCATTGATCGCATCAACCAGCGAAGCCAGCGACACACCGGGATCGAAAACGAAGGCGGGGTTGTTTTCCTGTTCCACGTCAATCTGTGTGTCCGGTGTCACCACGGCATTGCCCGGCACCACCACGCCCCCATCCTGACCATTGACCACCGTCGCGGCCTGATCGACGTTGAAATCCTCATTCACCCGCACGGTCAGCGACCCATGCGACACGGCGGCGGGCGTCACCCGCACCATGCCCCCGATCACCACCGTGCCGGTGCGCGCATTGACGATGACTTGGGCAGGCGGCGCGGCGGGATCGACCTCGATATCCTGCAAAAGCCCCATGAACGGCACCCGCGCCGCCGGATCGGCAGGCGCACGCACCCGAACCGAGCTGCCGTCAAAGGCCACGGCCACACCGGCACCAAATTGCTCATTGATCGCATCGGCCACATTGCTCGCGGTCGAGAAATCCGGGCGATTAAGATTCAGCACGAAATATTCGGTTTCGAGAAACGACGTCTCGACCATACGCTCAACCGTGGCACCACGCGGCACCCGGCCCACGGTGGGCACATTGACCACGACAGACGAGCCGTCACCGCCCTGCACCCCCAGACCGCCAACCACCAGATTGCCTTGGGCGATGGCGTAAACCTCGCCATCGGCCCCCATCAGCGGCGTCATCAGAAGGGTGCCGCCCTGCAATGACTTGGCCTTGCCAGCGGTCGAGACCGTGACATCCAGCACTTGACCGGGCTTGAGAAAAGGCGGCAATTCCGCCGTCACCATCACCGCCGCCGCATTCTTGGCATCCAGATCATTGGTCCCCACCTCAAGCCCGAGGCGCGAGATGATGGATTGCATGGATTGCCGCGTCAGCCCCGAATTGCCATCGCCCGAGCCATTGAGGCCCACGACCAGGCCATAGCCCACCAACGGGTTTGACCGCACTCCGGCCACATCGGCAAGATCCTTAAGCCGATCCGCCAGCGCCGCCCCAGGCACAAGGCAGACAAGCAACAGCAAAAAGCGCAACATACCCGCGCCCATCATAGCGGCGACACGGTTTCAAAGGCGCGGCGCAGCCAGCCTTGTTTGGCGGTATCGGCCACGTCACCGGCCCCGACATATTTGATCTCGGCATGGGCGATCCGGTCCGAGCGCACGACGTTATCGGCGGAAATATCGGTAGGCCGCACCACACCGCGCAGGCGGATATATTCCTGACCGTTGTTCAGCGTCAGTTGTTTTTGGCCAATGATTTCAAGATTGCCACCGGGCAGGACACGCACCACCGAAACAGACACCCGCCCCGTCAGCGAATTGGACTGCGTGGCATTGCCCCGCCCGGCATAGCTGCGGGTGGTGCCGCTGGTCAGGCGCGTGTCGTCAAAGCCAAAGGACAGGGCATCGGGCAGGTCCAGCTCGAAATTGTCGGTCTTGCTTGATCCCGCGGCCTGCGATTTGCTGGCGGCGAACCGTTCCGAGAATTCGACCGTCAGGATGTCGCCCACGGCACGCGCGCGCCGGTCGGCCACGAAAAGACCGTTGGAATATCCGGCATAGATCGAACCGGTGGGCATCAGGCGCGATTGCTGCACCTCTTCGACCGGATAAACCGGCGCGTAAAGCTCCGATTCCGCTTCCTCGATCTTGGTGGAGCAGCCCGCCAGCGCGATCAGCGCGGCGGCGGTGCAGGTGAAACGGCGCATCATGGTCCCCTTCAGAGGTTGTTGGCGAGATAGCTCATCATCTCGTCCGAGGCCGAGATGGAGCGGGAATTGATTTCATAGGCGCGCTGCGCTTCGATCATTTCGACCAGCTCTTGCACCACATTGACATTCGAGGTTTCAAGCGCGCCCTGAACCAGATCGCCCATGCCATCCTCGAGCGGATTGCCCACAACCGGTGCGCCGCTGGCGGTGCTCTCGACCACAAAGGTCTCGCCCACCGGTTCTAGCCCGCGCGGGTTGGCGAATTGCGCAAGGGTCAACTGCCCCACCTCTTCGGCCTCGACCGCATCGGGCAGGGTCACGCTGATGATGCCATCTCGGGAAATGCTGATGCTGGTGGCCTCGGGGGGGATCTGAATTTCGGGCTGCACAACATAGCCGCTCGATGTGGTCAGCACACCATCGGCATTCTGGGAAAACGTGCCGTTGCGGGTATAGCCGATCCGCCCGTCGGGCATCAGCACTTGAAAGAACCCCTTGCCGTCAATCGCAAGATCAAGCGCGTTGTCGGTCGTGGTCAGGCTGCCTTGGGTATACATCTTTTCGGTGCTGACAAGGCGCACACCCGTGCCCAACGTGGTGGGCGCGGTCTGTTCGGTGGCTTCCGAGGTTTGCGCCCCCGCCGGACGCAGCGTCTGATAGAGCAACGTTTCGAAATTGGCGCGGTCGCGCTTGAATCCGGTGGTGTTGACGTTGGCCAGGTTGTTGGAAATCACCTGAATGCGGGCCTGCTGGGCGTTCAGCCCGGTTTTGGCCACATGCATCACGTTCGAGGACATCGGCGCTGCCTTTCCTGAGGTCTCTGTTCGATCTCAGTCTGCAAGCCGCGTGCCAGCCCAATCAGGTCTTACGACCAATGCGTGGGCAATTTTAGCCCCATGTTCGAAAAATGCGGCCTCGGGCCGTTCAAGGCACACGCCCGCATGCCTCGGGGCGCGCCTCGGCGGGCATGTCTGCGCACCATTTGACAAATTCTGCGCCTGCGCGTTCCTGCACCGCCAACCGTGCCTTTGGCTCCAGATCGGCCATCGCAACCTCGCGCAGCGCGAGCGCCCCCGGCTCTTCAAACGCGGCCCCAAGGGTGAACCACAGCGCCGCCTCGTCCATTTTCGCAGGCGTGCGCAACTGCGCCTCAACCCGGCCAATCGCCGCGAATTGCCCCGGCACGCCGTCCCTGGCCCGCGCGCTCAGATCGGCAATCAGCCGGTCGGCCAGACGGGCGCGCGCCGCCTCTGTCAGCCGCCCCAGCAATAGGTCGCTGACCTCCATCGCCCGCATCTCGCCCGCAAGACGGGCGCGCCACGCCCAATAGGCCGCCGCCTGATCGTCCTGCGGCACACCCTGCCCCCGCGCCAGCATCACCGCCAGATTGACCTGTGCCGCGCGGTGCCCGGCCTGTGCCAGATCCGCGAAAATCGCCACAGCAGCGCCCGCCTGCCCATCCTGAGCCAAGGCCACGGCGCGACCGAAATCCGGCGTGGACCCGGCCATCGCCGCCGCACCACATAGCCAGAGCGCAGAGACCAGCAGAACGCGCCGCATCTATTTGCCCGCCATCATCACGAGTTGCAGATACATCATGCGCCGCCGCTCGCCATCGAGGCGCTGCTCATAGACCACCAGACGATGCCGCTGCGTCGGGGTCATTTCCACCTCGATACTAACCGCCTCGGGCAAGTGAATGTCGTGCTGTGCAAGCAGCGCCTTGGGATCGGCCAAGAGGGCAGTGCTGAACGCACGATCAATCCAGCTGCGCGCCAAGGCCCGCCCAAGGATTTCCGGCAAATGCCGCTCGACCAGTGAAATGTCATGCAGATTGGTGCTTCGCCGCACCAGAGGAAAGGCATCCTGTGTCTGGCCCGGTGTGGCCTGTCCCGCAGCCCGGCGCAGAATCCTGAATTTCGACAAGGCGCCCGCCACTCTGCCCACTCCTTTTGGTTCCTTTGCGTCGCTCGGGCGACACGGCCCCACGCAATCACAACGACAGAAAAGACCGCCAGTTTAGCACCGCTTGGCGCGATCCTTGCTCTTTGCCTTACATGACCCGGATTTCGCCTCGCCAACCGCTGATTGTCTTTGCTGTGACTGCAAGTCTCGGGCCAATCGCGCTTGGCTTGGCAAGCCTTTGGATCTTGAACCAGACGCCTGCGGTGCCACAGCCCACAGCGGCACCCGCGCCCGCATCAGAGGCCCCCACAGGGCCAGAGCCGCGCCGCTATCTGCCGCTCAGCCTGCCTGTGACGGTATCGCTGCCCGAGGGTGGCGGCACGCTCAGCATCGGCTTGGGCGTTGCCCTGCGCGAGGCGGGCAGTCTTGAACTTATGGCGCGACTGGCTGATCGCCAGCAAGAGGCGCAGGCCGAATTGGCCGATGTCATGCTGCGCGCGGCCGAAAGCCTGCCTGCCGATACACGCCTTGCGGCGCTGCGCAACAGCCTGCCTGAAACCCTGCAAGAGGCGATGAACGCCCGGTTGATCGCCATGGGCGAAGAGCCCGCCATTCTTGAGGTTCTGATCCTCGACTGGGCCCATGCCCCGTGATTGGCAGACTTCTTGCAGCCCGAAAACAAATACCAAGCCCGAGAAAGGACATCCCATGATCGCCATGCGCCAGACCTTCATACCCGCCCCCGGCACCGACCCGCACAAGGTGGGCGTGGAACTTGTCCTATGTGATGAACATGGCGAACCCCGGCGTCAGCATGTCTGGGGTTTGGTGCGGCTTCTGCGTCGCCTCTGCTGAGGGCGCGCCGCGTTTTCTTTAGCGCTGATGCCGCAGATGATGCCGCAGGCGCAGCGCAAAACCCAGACTTCCAAAACCGCAGATTGCCCAGCCGATCAGCAGAGGTGCCGGCATCAACCCCGCTACCGCCGTGGCCCATCCGGGTTGCAGGTAAAGCCCGGCAATCAACGCGCCCGCAATCGTCAGAAACATGCGCAGCCGCAGACAGGTGCCGCAGGCCGTTTCAGACGCAGTCGCCATCAGCGCGGCCCCACCTTGCGGTCGCAGTTGAGATAGACCAGATTGGCCCGCCCCTGCCCTGCCCGCCGCGCCGCCTTGGCCGATAACATATCGGCGGTGCGACGCACGGCATCCAGCGCCTCGGCCAGGATCGCGATGCGGTCCTGCGCGCCATCCTCTGCGAGAGAGGCACCACCAACCAAGGCAATGACCGCGCAGCGCAGGGCATGATCCGCACGCGATACCGCCGCGTGATCGCCCGTCTCGGCTGCTGCGACAAGCGCGGTCGTCAAGTTACGGATCTGATCGCCAAGAAGGCTATAGGTCATCTGTTGTACCACACGTGTCATACCGCCTGCGCCTTGACCTGAGATCCGATCTGTTGCCAGGCGTCCAGAATATCGCCCATGGCGGCGGCGGCCTCGGTCAGGCGCGCGCCCTCCTCGCCCCGAAGACCTTTGAGCACGTGGAACCGTGCAAATTCGTACAGCTGGAACAAATCCCCTGCCAGATCGCCACCCGCCTCGAAATCAAGGCTCGATTGCAGGATGTAAATCGCCGTCAATACCCGATTGACGTGATCAGAGGGCAACGGGCGCGCCTCTTGTTGGGTCCGCGCCAAGACACCAAGCGAGCGGTTGAGTTCGCGCAGCGTGACAAAAACGATGTCATAGGGGTCGGTGGCCGCCTCCTGCACGAGGGTCTCGGCCTGACGGTAACGGGAACGGGCGAAGGCGAAACTCATCGAAACTTCCTTTGACATGATTGCCAGATCTGTTTTTCAAAACGGCAAAATGCGTCAGGATGTTAGCCCCGGTGGCATGACCACCGGGGCAGAGTTTCACGCGGCCACGCTCGCTGTGCGCGTATCGCCCGAAACCAAGGCGCTGACGGCCACGACCATGCCCACTTCGCCCCCCGACAGGACGGCGATACCGCTCATGTCGCGCATCCCCGACAGAACGCCCTGCAATGGACGCAGCATCACAAGCTGCTGCCCCAAGAGTTCGTCCACCGGAATGGCGATGCGCGTTTCGTTGCTGCTCAAAATCACATAGAGCCGCGCACCCCGCGCCGCCTCGGGGGCCTCTGGCATCAGCGGATGCACCGGCACCAGCGCGCCCTCATCGATATTGAGCATCCGCGTTGCCCCAGAGGCCGACACAGGCAAAAGCCGGTCGGTCTGAAGGATGCGGTGAATCGTGTCCACAGGCAGCACATAGCGCACATGCCCCACCCGGACGACCATGCCATCGAGGACGATCATATGCTGCGGCACGCGCAGATGGAACCGCACCCCGGCCCCAGCGGGCAGGCTGACGCGGCGCAGCGCACCCTTTTTGCGCGCCATCTCATCGGCTAGCGCAGCATAGGCTGGGGCTGTCGCAGCCTCGGGGCTGTTATCGGTCAGCTCGACGCGCACGTGATCGCTTTCGGCCTCGACCGAGATATGAAACCGCGAGGCAGGGTATTCTCCCGCCAGTCGCAGATTGACCAGGGTCTTGAGCGGGCCGCGCAATTCCTCGATCAACATTTGGTCGAGCATTGCATCGCCGCCCACATAGGTGACAGTTGCATCGACCCCGATCTTGCGCGCGCGTGTGGCGACATAGGCCTTGAGCGGACGCAACAGCACCTCGGCCGGGCGCGACCGCTGCGCCACGCTTTCTTGTTGCAGATGTGACAGCTCTGTCGAGAGTTGCGCACCGGACTCGCTGATTTCCTGAAGCCGCAGATGATGCTGCTCCAAACGGTCGCGCAGGACAGAGCGCACACGCTGCTCCAACTCACCCACCCCGGCGACGCGCAGCGCCTCCAGCACATCCTGCACCAGATCAACCGAGGCCAGTTGCGTCAATTCATGCTCAAGCTGCGCATGGCTGGCGGAAATCGCCCCCACCGCCTCGAGCAACGCGAGGCTGTCGCCAACATCCGACATCGGGATCAGGTCGAGCGTGTCAGGTTCGACGGCATCGCTTTCAGATGCCTCACTTACCCGCAACGCCCGCGCCATCATCAGACGCGCGCCGGTTGGGTCGAGCATGGCAAGCCGCTCGACCATCCGATCTTCTTCCAACGTCGAGGCGACGAGGAAATCAAACAGGGTCGCCTTATCCAAGAACACCGTCACGTTGGTGATCATGCGGACGACGCCAGTGGTAATCCACTCAAGAAAACCCTGCGCCAGCGCGTCATCATCATTCAGATCGGCGCGCAAAACGTAGAAATGCAAGCCTTCCTTGATCGCCTCATGGGCGGTCTTGACGCTCTCGGGCGACATCACGCGGTGGAATTCCGGTGGCAGGCCCAACCGCGTCTCGATGCTCTTGGCGGTCATCACGCCACTGGCTACGAAACAGGCGTTGGTCGCCTCTTCAAACATCTTTTCGATCCGCGACGTATCGGGCGTATCGCCCTGATCCAGCGCATCGAACACCAGTTCCATCGTATCGATGAACCCGCGCCCCATCTGGAGCAGGATCACATCTGGTGCCTTTTGATCAACGCGCACCCGCGCGAATAGATCAATCAGCGCCATCGTCAGTTGCGACGCGGTGTCGATCCGATAGTTCAAACAGGCGAAATGAACCTGCCGCATCAACGTGTCGAAGGCCGGGAACCAATTGGCCTCTGCCTCGCCACCGCGCGCCTCCAGACCCTTGCGCAGGCTTTGCAGCGTCTCAAAGATATGATCGGCGCACCACATGCTCAAAAGCTTGCTTGGTGCCATTCTCTCGGCATCGAAGACCGAGGCGGGCAGGCTGCGCTCGACGCTGACCAATTCCTCATACAGCGCCAGTTCAGCCGCGCGGTAAGCCTGGCCTGCAGGCTCTTGCGACAGCCTATGGGCGCTATCGACCAGCCGCACATAGCCGCGTGGCGCGGCCAGATCGGCAATCCGTTCCGCCAAATCGCGCCGCTCGTCCATGGTGCAGGGCGTTTGGCCCGCCATCCGTATGCCTTGGTCGGAAATCAGCGGATAAAGCTCTGCAACCGCGTTGAAGAACGCGCGACCATCGCTGATCGCATCGACCGGCTCAGGCGTGGGCGTAGGGATGTGACCGGCCGTGAAATCCTTGGCATAACGGGCCCGCAGCGCGGCGACATGGCCGTCGGCGTCGGGGTGGCTCATGCCTGTGGCGTCGGCTATCGGGTCCAGCAGCGCAACCCAGTCTGCCAAATCCAATTGCCGCGCGGCATAGCGCAGGCCATCCGCTTCTTTGCGCAAAGTGGCTGGGCTTGTCGCCTCTGACCAATCCGAGCAAAGCGCGTCTAGTTTCTCGAGCGTTTTGGCCACCATATCGGCAAAGATCTGATGATACGTCGGGTCTGCCCGCAGCTTGCCTTCGGTGATTTCGACAACGGGTTTGGGCCGTGCTTTGGTTTTCTTTTGCGGCTCAGCCTCGGGTTCAGGGGCGGCCGCAACCTCGGGTTCAGGCTCTGGCTCAGGGGCCGCAACCGGGGCCGGCGCTGGCATTGGCTGTGCCTCTGGGGCGGGCATGTCCACCGCTTCAGGCTCGGCGCTCTCTCCGCCCAACAGGCGACGCATCGCCTTGCTCAGATCGCGGGTTGCGGTAAGGTCCGGGGCATCTGCATCTAGAAACGGTCCCAACAGGGCCAGCCAATCGGCAAGGTTCAATTGCCCGGCCGCATAGTGCAGGTTATCCGCTTGTTTGCGCGCAGCACGAGGGCTGCTGTCCTCGGCCCAATCCGCAACCAGAGCGTCAAGCCCGTCGCACGCCTTGACGGCCATATCGTTGAAAATCTTGTGATGCTCCGGGTCAGGTGCCAAGAGCTTGCCTTCTGTAACCTCGGCTACGGTCTTGACCTGCGGTGCGGGCTCAGGCTCGGGCTCCGCCTCCAGCTCTGGCTCTGGCTCCAGCTCGGGCTCAACGTCAGGCTCTTCCTCGGCCTCTGCCTCGGGGGCTAGGTCTTGGTCAAACTCCGGCTCGTCATCGTCACCTTCGAATTCGTCGAAATCCGCGCCATCGCCGCCATCCAATTGATCCAGCAACCCCGCCAGACCCATATCAAAGGCCGGAACCTTGGGTTTGGGTGCGGGCGCGGGCGTGGGCGTGGGTGGAGCGGCTTCCGGCTCTTCTTGCACGTCAGCGGGCGTCGGCGCTGTCTCATTCTGCGGCTCGGCGGCCTTGTCCTCAGACGGGGCCGCGGGTGCCTCGGCCTCGCGCCCTGTCAGCCGCCCGATCATCGCGCGCAAATCCTGTTTCAGCCCCGCCGTCGGTCCTGGCTCTACATCGGCGCGGGTGTCGGCGGTTTCTTCCAGCATCCCGCGCAGCGCATCACCGGTGCGCATCAGGATGTCGGTGATCTCACCACTCATCGGCACGCCTTCATCGCGCACCAGCCCGATCAGATCCTCGGCCAGATGCGCCAGCCCCTCGACCTGGGCCAGTCCCAGCACGCGCGAGTTGCCCTTGAAGGTATGGACAGCCCGGAACAGAGCGCCGATATGCGCGCCCATATCGCCTGCGCCCCCTTCAAGGGCATCGAGCGCCGCTTCCATAGCGTCAAGGGACTGCGCGCCGTCATCGGCATACAGCATCCAGATTTCGTCCATCTCGTCCATCATGGTGTCACCCGCCCAGTGGGTTGCATTCCGGCCCTTAGGCCCCGACCAGCGCCCGCATTACGCGCGTCAACTCGTCTCCGGTCTTTTCCTCGAGGTCATGCGACACCGTGCCAGAGGGCTTGGAAACCACCCCATCCGCCCCCAGTTCGCGCGCCTTGGCAGCCAAGGGCGACCCCTGCACCGTCACCGAGGACAGCATGCAGATTTTGGCCCGCGTCTTGAGCTTGGCGTGACGCAGGAATTCCAACCCGTCCATCACCGGCATCTCGATATCGAGCAGGATCAGGTCAAGGTCCGGAAGATCCGGCAACTTGTCCAGCGCCTCTTGCCCATTGGCAGCCTGTGCCACAAGTTTGAAATCCTTGCGGGATTTCAGAAAGCTGGAGATGTAGAGCCGCATCATTGCGGCATCGTCCACCACCATTACATTGTAAACCATCGTCATTACTCCGAATTATCTGGAATTGCGCGGGAATGAGGCGGCACCGGGCCGCCCCCCGCTTGCCTCAGAAGCCGTGAAAGCCGCGTGCGTCGAGATCAAGCGATCCGCCGCCGTTCAGACGCCCGTTGGGCTTGCCGCTCATCATCGCCTGAATCTGCGCCATCATCTCGGGCGTCAGACCGTTGAAGCCCCCCATCGGCATAGCCGCAGCCGTGCGACGCAGCTTGAAGCGGCCGATTTCCTCTTTCATCTGCTGGGTGGCCGCACTCATCTCGGCGGCTCCGGCAGCAAGCTCATCCGCCTGTTGGCTGGAATCGAGCGCGGATTTGGCGATTTCGGTCATAGCCATCGAAATCTGCGCCACGCCGCGTGACTGTTCCGCGCCAGAGCGATCAATCTCTTCGACGATTTCCTTGACCTGCGTGATCTGCTGGGAAATGCCGGTGAAGGCTTCGGATGTCTCATCCGCAATGCGCACACCCGCATTCACCCGGTTCGACGCATCTTCGATCAGATCCGAGGTCTCGCGCGCTGCTTTGGCAGAGCGCCCGGCGAGGTTGCGCACCTCTTGTGCCACCACCGCAAAGCCGCGCCCGTGCTGCCCAGCCCGCGCCGCCTCGACCGCCGCATTCAGCGCCAAAAGGTTGGTCTGGAACGCAATCTCGTCGATCACTTTGATGATCTTGGCAATGTCCTGAGAGGAGGTCTTGATGCCATGCATGGCGGTGACCATGTCCTTGATCTTGGCGGCACCCTGATCGGCCAGACCCACGGCGCTGCCCACGAATTTCGACGCTTTCTGTGTCGACTCGGCGTTGGCGCGCACCTGCTGGTCTGTCTGGTTGACCGACGCAGACACCTCTTCGACCGAGGCCGAGGCAACCTGTGAATTGGTCGAGAGCGTCTGGCTCGAATGGGCCACCTGAGTGACCGTTGTCGCCACCTGATCCACCTGCTCTGCAATCACCGCAAAGGCACTGTTGAGGCTGCCAAACGCCTGTTCGAAAGACTCGATCACACTGCGGTATTCACCCTTGAACTTGGACAGGTCGGCCTGCACGTCAAGATTGCCTGCAACAATGGAATCCGAGAGGCCGCGGATTTCACTGACTACGCCTCGAAAATTGCCGCGCACCTTCTCGATGCTCGCGTTTACAAAGGCCTTTTTACCCGGCAACTGCGCAAAGGGCGCATCGAAATTTCCCTCGCCGAATTCTTCGATCACCGCAAGCGCTGCCCTCTTGGTATCCATATGGGCTGTGACCATTTCATTGATCATTCGCGCTGCGCGTTGAACTTCCTCAAGCTGAAAGGTTTCCGCTTCGATCCGGGTGTCGATTTCACCCAGGTCGTGATCACGGGCCATGTGCTCCAACTGCGACAATAACAGAGCAAACTGATGCTGCGAGACTTCGTTCCTTTTGTCGGCGATGTCGCGATCCGTGACGTCGCGCCATTCAACCAGCACCAGTTGATTATGGTTGCTGTCATCTGCCACCGGCGTTGCCGTGAATTCGAGCGATACTTTGCCGATCTGGAACGCCCCGAAGTGTGGGCGTGTCATGTTGTCCATGATTTTACGCTGGTAGTGCGGGTTCTTGTGGAAAATATCCACGTTCTTGCCGATGACTTCGCGGGCGCGGAAATGCGGGAGATCGCGACGAATGTCGTCCTCCAACCGATAGAACATCGCAAAGGCCGCCTCATTGCAGTAGACGATGTTATAATCAGAGTCAGCAACCATGATCGGATTGCCAAGCGATGCCAATAGGCTGAGAGAGGTCATGTTTTCCAGGAATGCCGCGCCCTTAAGACCGGCATCGGCCCCAGCGGCCTTCTTGGGCGTAGCGTCTGCTTTTGCGGTTTGAATATTCATCTCTTCTTTCCTTTCGGTGTCGCCGGCGGGCTGGTCCGGCGCGGGCTGGGGGGAGGATGTCTCCGTCGTCGGCGTTGCGGCCGACCGGGACGTGAAAACAAGGTCCGGATCGGTCTCCGGGGGATTGGGTTCTGGGGCAACCATGGATCAGGCCTCGGCCATCATTGGCGGGACAAGCGCGTCATCCTCGACCAGAAGGTTGACATTGAGCAGGATGGCCACCCGCTCTTCCAGACGGCCCAGACCCAACACAAGGCTGCGGCCCTCAGAGCCCGAGAAACTATGCGTCCGGTCAATCTGGTTCGCCGGAATATCGAGCACCTCGTTGACACCATCGACAATCAGGCCCACCGGCGCATCATTGACCTGCAACACGATCACCACGGTGCGGTCATCATAGGCCTTGTCCGGCATGCCAAAGCGCAGCCGCACGTCCATCAGCGGGATCACCTTGCCACGCAGGTTGATCACGCCCTTGATGTAATGCGGCACGTCGGGCACGCTCATGATGCGTTGCAATCCGACAATCTCGGTCACGACGCCAATCGAAACCCCGTAGAGCTCAGAGCCGACCGGAAAGGTCAGATACATGGTCTCAATGGAATCCGACGGCTCGGCCTGAAGCTCGGTCTGCGGTGTCTGCGTATCGGCAAACGCGGTTTTGGTCATGGTCAGACTCCTCTATGGGTCATTCGGGGGGCCGGGGCGGCGGGTGCCCGCTGGGTTGCAGATGTCGTGCCAACCGAAGCCAGCAATTGCGCCGCCATCTGGTCGAGCGGCACTTGCGCCAGCGCAGCCCCTCTCTCCCAGGCGCGTGCAGGCATGCCAAAGACCAGCGATGTTGCTTCGTCCTGCACATAGGTCTGCGCCCCGGCAAGACGCGCAGCCAGCAGGCCATTGGCCCCGTCGCTGCCCATGCCGGTCAGCACGGCGGCACTCAGGCGCGGCGCAGCCACTTGCGCGGCTGATGTCAGCAGCACATCGACGGAAGGCATCGAAAAACAAACCGGATCGCCCGTCACCAGCTCGACCGCCAAGGCCCCCGAAGCGGCGCGGCGCAGCCGCATGTGCCGCTCGCCCCCCGGCGCAATAAGGGCGAGGCCAGGGCTCAGACGGTCGCCATGTTGCGCCTCGCGCACCTCGATGGCGCAGGTCGCGTTAAGCCGTCGGGCAAAAGCCTCGGTAAAACCCGCAGGCATATGCTGAACAATCACGACAGGCGGACAATTGGCAGGCAGTGCTTGCAACAAAGAGCCAAGCGCCTGAACCCCGCCTGTCGACGCGCCAAGCGCGATCACCCAATCGCGCGATAAAACAGGAGCGGCCAGCGTCGGCGACGGCACTGGCGCTGGATCCGAAACCGGCGATTTCATCCGGTGCATATCGACCTGTGCCACCGCCCGCACCCGTGCAGCAATGGTCGCCAACGCGATATTGTCGACCATACCCGGCGCCACGCCTTGCGGCTTGGGCATCACATCGACCGCCCCGGCCTCGAGCGCCTCGATACTGCGGCGCGCCCCAAGCTGCGTGCTTGACGAGACAACGATCGTGGGAATTCGCAGCCGCGCCACAGTCTGACGCAGGAATTGCATCCCGCCCAGCCCCGGCATTTCCAGATCAAGCGTGATCACATCCGGACGGCGCGCCATGACAAACTCATGCGCCTCTTCGGCACTCGCGGCCTCGCCGATCACCTCGATGCCGGGATCAGCACCAAGCGTCCGGGTCAGAAAGCGCCGGAAAAAACTTGAATCGTCTACGACAAGCACCGTGACGGGTGCAGCAGAGCGGGTCATCATGACCTCCTTCGGTAAAGACCGGTGGCGACAGGCTCCCATAGGGTGCCCAATTGGCGCACGGATTCCGTCACAGAGGTGATCAGCCAGCCACCCGGCTCGACCACGTCATAGAGGGCATTCACCGTGGCAACCTGATCGGCCCGGTCGAAATAATAGAGCACGTTCCGGCAGAACACGGCCTGAAACGGAAGGTTGAACGGATAGGGTGTCGCCTTGAGGTTCATGCGCCGAAAGGTGCAGGCCCGACGCAACTCGGGCGCCACCCTGTATTGATCCAGCCCCGCAGGTTCGAACCAACGCTTGAGCACCATCGGATCGGTCTGCGAAAACTGGCGGTGGGAATAGATGCCCAACTCGGCCCGCTCGACCATCGGATCGCTGATGTCAGTGCCCAGAATATGCGTGCGGTTCAGCGCCGCGGGCCCCAACCGGTCGGCCAGCATCATGCCGACGGTATAGGCTTCTTCGCCACTCGAGCAGGCCGCCGACCAAAAGCGGAACTCAGGCCGCTCTTTCAACTCGGGCAGGGCAAGGTTCATGAACTGATCCAACACCTCGATCTCGCGAAAGAAATAGGTGTGGTTGATCGAGGCCGCGTGCAGCACCGCAAGCTGTAGATCCTGCGCGCCGACGCGGTCCAACTCGCGCGCGAGATGGTTCAGATCGGGCAGATCAAACCGCCGCAACACGCGCTCCATACGCTGCCGCAGCAGATCAGCCTTGGACGGACCAAAGGTGATCCCGCAGCGGCGGCTCAACCAATCGCGCAACTGCTCGAATCCGGCCTGATCCGCATAGACCTGCATCAGCGCCCGCCCCCGTTTGCCAGTCGCTCGCAATCGAGCACCATCGCCACCTCGCCAGAGGACAAGAGAGCAAAGCCCCAGCTCGCGCGCACCCGTGTCAACGTGCCTTCAAGCGGCTTCATCACCACCTGCTGACGGTCAAGGATTTCATCAACGGGCACCGCAATCGGCCCAGAGGTCGACTCGAACACGATGAACACCATCTCTGACAGCGGCGGCAATTCGCTACGCATACCGTCAAAGAACTTCTCAAGGCGGCACACCGGAATGAACCGGTCGCGCTGTCGCAACATCTCGCATCCGCCCTCGGCGGACAGGGCCAGGTGATCCCCGAGACCCGGTTTGACGATCTCGGCGATATCGTCGATGGGCACACAATAAAGCTGCGTGCCCAGCCGCAGGATCACGCTATCGAGAAAGGCCAAAGACACCGGAATATGCAGCGACACGGTCGTGCCCTTGCCTTCTTCGCTCTGGACCCCGATCCGCCCCCGCAAATCTTTCATGGTGGTGTTGAGCACATCCATACCCACACCGCGCCCAGATAGGGTTGTCACGGCTTCGGCAGTCGAAAAACCGGGCTCAAAGATCACCTTCCAAACGGCGGCATCTTCAGGCTCTTCGGTCGGGCCAAAGAGACCCCGCTCGCGCGCCTTGGCCAGGATCTTACCCCGGTTCAGCCCGCGCCCGTCGTCGATCACCTGAATACGCACCTCGCTGCCCACCTGAGCGGCAGACAGGATTATGCGGCCCGCAGGCGATTTGCCCGCCGCCTCGCGCTCGGCCGGCGGCTCTAGTCCGTGATCGGCGGAATTGCGCACCACATGCAGCAACGGATCATACAGACGGTCCGCTACCAGCTTGTCGATGGATGTATCCTCGCCACGCATCTCAAGGTCGATCTGCTTGCCGGTTTCACGCTGCAATTCGCGCACCATGCGCTTGAGCCTGCGAAACACCTCATCCACCGGAACCAGCCGCAATTCGCTTGCGGCATCCTGCACCTCGCCCACGATCATCGACAGCCGATGTGCCGCCGCCTCGAACCCCACAAGGTCGAGATTGGCCAGTTCCGGCGCGTTGATGGTTTCAGACACCGACAGCGACAACTCGCCCACGAGGTCCATCAATCGCCCGATCTTGTCCGACGAGACGCGAAGCAACGCCCCGCCAGAGGCCTGCTCGGGCACCTGCTCTGCACGCGCCGTCATGCCTGCGGCCCTCGTTCAGGACACAGCTTGTTTGGGAACACACTCGCCATGTGATCAGGTCTTTCTCAATCTGTCGGCCTGCTAGCCGGTGACATCTGCATGCGCCGATGCAACCGGCGTGCCAGACTAAATCCCGCGCTCAGGCGGCATCTTCGGCGTTCCCATCGAAATTGAAAATACAGACCCCCTCGAACCCGGTAGATCGAAAGAGAAAGGTTTTCTTCATCGTCTGGATGAAGCCCCCATGTTTCTTTTCGAAGTTCTTGAGATCCGCGATACTCGGGAAGAACAGGTTGACGGAAATGTCCCCCTCCTTGCCGATCATGACGGTCAGGCCTGAGATACGGCATTCCGGAATCGCATTCCCCAGAATCTCCGTGATGAAAGGGGCCGCGATCTGTGCCGCATCGAGGCTTGGAAACTTGAGATGATACGTTTTCGATAACATTGTTGCCTACCAGTTGAGCTCTTCTGAGTTCCCAAACGGACCCCTGCCCAAAAATGTGAGCGCCCAGACGACATATCTCGCGAGTATCTTTGGTGCGTGCCCGCTCGCTTTTGGCGCGATCCGACGCTGAAAGCGCAACATGATCCAAAGGACAGCGCCGCATCTCTGCCCGAATGACGAAGCCTCGACACGTGACAGTCGACACCTCGCGTTTTCGTCGGAGTTGCGACGTTTTCAGGGTCCTGGGACCGAAATTTCCCCACAAAATCGCGACTTTGGGCAATTCCGGGGGTGAATTGCCCCCAAATCCCGCGTGGCACGATCCCTGCTTACAGTTTTCATATCGCAATCAACGAGGTTTCCCATGGCCGACATCTGCATCACCGCCGCGAATTTCCCTCAGGCACAAGCCCTCAAGGCCCTGCTCGACGGGCGTCGTCTGAATGTTCGCATCGGCTATCAGCCCACCTGTCACACCTTGGTGCAGGGGGCGCCCGTGACCGACCAGCGCGCGCTGGTGGAACTGGCCCGCAAGCTGGGGGCGAAACGGATCGTGGTGATCGAAGGTCAGGCCGCAGAATTTGCTCTGCGCGAGGATCTGGGCGGACGCATGCTGACCGTATCGCTGCCCGATAGCGGCCTGCCCGCGCTGCGCGATGCCGCCTTGATGGCAGTGGCCGATCTCTTGGCTGCTCCGTTCGGCACCATGGTCGCCGCCGACCCGAACTCTGGCGCGCTGATCGACATGGCCCGCCGCGTCGCTCGCTTTGACGTCAGCGTCTTTATCAACGGCCCCACCGGCAGCGGCAAAGAGGTGCTCTCGCGCCTGATCCATCAGGCCTCGCCGCGCGCCGACAAACCGTTTGTCGCCATCAACTGCGCCGCCATCCCCGAGAACATGCTCGAAGCGCTGCTCTTTGGTCATGAAAAAGGGGCCTTCACCGGGGCCAACACCGCCAACAAAGGTTATCTGCGCGCCGCCGACGGCGGCACGCTGCTCCTTGACGAGATTTCCGAAATGCCGATGGCGCTTCAGGCCAAACTCCTGCGCGTCATTCAGGAAAAGGTCGTGACCCCGCTCGGTAGCCAGACCGAAGCTCAGGTTGATGTCCGCATCCTTGCCACCTCCAACCGCGATATGGAGGCCGAAATTGCACGCGGGGCCTTCCGCGAAGACCTCTACTACCGCCTCAACGTGTTCCCCTTGGAAACGCTGGCCCTCTGCGCCCGTCCGCAGGATGTGCCGGTGTTGGCGCAGGCCATGCTGCGCCGCCACACACCCGAGGGCCTGCCCACGCCGCTTTTGTCGCCCGAGGCCTGCGACATCCTCGCCGGTCACGCCTGGCCCGGCAATGTACGCGAGTTGGAAAACGTGATGCAGCGCGCGCTGGTGCTCGCCGATGGCATGGTGATTGCACCCGAACATATCATGCTCGTTGCCCGCCCCACCTCTTTGACACGCTCGCGTCCCGCAGCCCTTCCCACCTCTCTTGCCGCCTGATCCTGACCTGACATGAGCCTGACCGGCATCTCCTCTTCCGTCAGCATGATGCACGCCTCGCAGGCGGCAGCACGCCCTGACCCTATTCAGCGCCCGACCGCCATGGCCGACGCGCAGGGGCCGGGCTTTGCTGAACGGCTGGGCAAGGCGGTCGAGAGCGTGAACACCCAGCAAAGCAAGGCCTCGCAGGCCGCCCGCGATTTCGAAACCGGGCGGACCGAAAACCTCGCCGCCGTCATGGTCGAGCAACAGGTCGCATCGCTGGGGTTTCAGATGACGATGCAGGTCCGCAACAAGGCGCTCACCGCCTATCGCGACATCATGAATATGCCGGTCTGAGGCCCAGACTAGAACCACGGAAGTAGAGACTATGGACGGACAGCAAACCACCCTCCCGGCACAGGCTGGCGCCACCTCGCTTGTGCAACGGGCGCGCCTTGCGCTCTCGGGCATGGATGGGTTCATCGCCCAGCCTGCCCTGCGCCGTGCCCTGCCCGCGATTGGCGTGCTGTTGGTCGTGACCCTTGGTCTGGCCGCGTGGCTACTTTTGGCCCCCGCCAACCGCGTGACCCTTCACGCGGGTCTGCCCGAAGCGGAAAAATCCCTGGCCCTCGACGCGCTGACTGCGGCTGGCATGGACGCCCGGCTTGATCCCTCTTCCGGCGCGCTTACCGTGGCCGCTGACCAGTTTCACAGCGCCCGTATGCTCTTGGCCACCCAAGGTTTGCCCGAAGGGGCGACCGACGGCATGTCGGCCATTGACGAAATGCCCATGGGCACCTCGCGCCAGATCGAATCCGCGCGCCTGCGCCGGATGCAGGAACTCGACCTTGCCCGATCGATCCAGGAATTGCGGCCAGTGCGCGCCGCACGCGTGCACCTTGCCCTGCCCGAGCGCAGCGCCTTTGTCCGCGACAGCCAGCCGCCCCGCGCCTCTGTGTTTCTCGAACTCGCCCCGGGCATGGCCCTGGACCAAGCACAGGTGCGCGCCATTGTCAGTCTCGTTGCCGCCGCCGTGCCCGATATGCCGCGCGGCAATGTCTCGGTCGTGGATCAGACTGGCACGCTGTTGACCAGCCCCGAAGAAGACCCGGTGCAGGCCGAAGCGGACCGCCAGATGCAGCACCAGCGCCGGCTTGAAACCCTCTACCGCGACCGCGTGCTGTCGCTGCTCACCCCCATCGTGGGCGCGGGCAATGCCGCCGTCGAAGTAACACTCGATATGGATTTCACCCGCTCCGAGATCACCAGCGAAGAATACCTGCCCGACACCGCCCTGCGCAGCGAGCAAAGCAGCAGCCAGCAAACCAGCGGCGCGCAGGCGGGCGGCATTCCCGGTGCCGTGGCCAACACGCCCCCGAATGAGGCGCAAATGGCCGAGGCCGCCACCCAAGGTGCCAAGAGCGGCACCACCAACAGCGCCACCTCCTCGACCCGCAATTACGAGGTCAGCCGCCGGGTGGAAACCCGCCAGCCGCAGACCGCTCAGATCAACCGCGTGCATGCCGCCGTGCTTTTGCACCGCCTGCCGACCCCCGCCGCCCCTGCCGAGGGTGAAGCCACCTCCGCCGCCCCCGAGGCCGTGCCCCTCGCGGAAATCGAGGCGCTGACCCGCTCCGCCATCGGCTATAACGCAGAGCGTGGCGATATCGTCACCGTGGCCAGCGCCCCGTTTGTGGTGGCCCCCTCCGTCATTTCGGCAGAGCGGTGGTATGACGCGGCTTGGCTGCCGACGCTGGGGCGCACGCTTGCTCAACTGGCGCTCTTTGGCATCATCGTGCTGGGTGTCGTGCGCCCGATCCTCAATCGCCTGCTGCCCCCCGTCGGCGCTACTGCCGCCACTGGCATGACCTATGGCGATGCCATCGAAGTACCCCGTGGCGAGAGCCTGTCAGCCCTGCGCCAGCGCCTTGAAACCGCCGCCCCGAATGCCGAGGACCTCAACGGTGCCATCACCTATGAGGAAAAGATCGACCTCCTCCGCCAGATGGCTGGGTCCGAGACCAATCGCATCGCGGGCGTCTTCAAATCCATGATCACCCCCACTGGTGAGGACCGGCCATGACCCTCGCGCTCCCTGCCCCCTCTGGCACGCGCCCCGGCGCGGACCTGACCCCGGTGCAAAAGGCCGCCATCCTTATGATGATCTTTGGTGAGGAAACCGCCGCACAAATCCTGCGCGCCCTTTCCCCCTCCGAAGTGCAGGTTCTGGGCGAGGCCATGTTCACCGTGCAGGGCGTCGATCACGACACGGTTGATGCCGTGCTCAACGAGTTTCTGGGGCTGGTCAGCAACCAGACCGGCATCGGAATCGGTGCGGGCAATTACGTGCGGCAAGTGCTTGATCAGGCGCTTGGCGCCCATAAGGCGCAATCTGTGCTTTCGCGCATCGTGCCCTCCAACAGCGAACGCCCGATCGAAATCCTTGACTGGATGGACCCCTCTGCCGTGGCCGAGCTTATTCAGGATGAACATCCGCAGATCATGGCGCTGGTCATCGCCTCGCTCGACTATGCCCAAGGTGCCGAAGTGCTCAAGCTGCTGCCCCCCGAGGCACAGCCCGAAATCATCCGCCGCATCGCCACGCTCAACACCGTACAACCCGAGGCGCTGCGCGACCTCGAAGAGGTGATGCGCGCCAAGTTCAAGGCCAACACCACACTGCGCGCCTCGCAGATTGGCGGGGTCAAGGCCGCCGCACGGATCATGAACTTCACCCGTCAGGACATGGAAGAGCGGATTATGAAAGACATCCGCAAGGATGACAAATCGCTCTCCGAGGATATTCAGGACAATCTTTTCGTGTTCGATTACCTCATCAAATCCGACGAACGCGCCCTGCAAACCGTGCTGCGCGAGATCGACAGCGAGATTCTGATCCTCGCCCTCAAAGGGTCCAACCCAACCCTGCGCGACAAGCTCTTGGGCTGTGTTTCGGCCCGCGCCGCCGCCAATATAATGGACGAGATGGAGGCCATGGGCCCCGTACGCCTGAGCCAGGTGCAAGAGGCCCAGAAACAGGTCATCACCGTCGCCCGTCGTCTGTCGGACGAGGGTAAGATCACGCTCGCCGGACGCGGCGGCGAAAAGATGGTCTGAGACCATGACCGCCATGCCTGCCCCTGACCTTCCCCCCGCGCCCGGCGCACTTACGCCCGAGGATCTGCTGGCGCTGGTGCGCCGCTCTTCGCAGCAATTCCAGCGCCGCGATCCTGCCATCCCTGAAACGCAAGCCGAGAGCAGCTTTGCCCCGCAGACCGTGGTGCGCCCCCTGCGCGCGCCCGCGCCAGAGGCAGAGCCCGCGCCTGTCACCGCAACGCCCGAAGAGAAACCCACCGCCAGCTTCACCCCTGCGCCACCCCCGGCCACTTTTGACATCGAGGCCGAGCGCCGTGTCGCTTGGGCCGAAGGCCACGCCGCCGCCCTGCAGGACATCGAGGCCGCCCGCGCCGCCGCCCGCGCCGAAGCACTGGAAGAGGCGCGCGCCACCGCCGCGCAGGATATCGCTGAAACGCGCGATGCTTTCACTGCCGCGATCACCCGCCTCACCAGCGCCGAAAACGAACGTTTGGCAGACCTGAGCACCAAACTGGAACTGGCCGTGCGCCAATTGGCCACCCAACGGGCCGGGCAGAAAATCGACGAGGCCCCCCGCCCCTTTCTGCGCCGTATCGAAAAGATCACCCATCAAATCGCCGCCGGGGCCGAGAATACCGTCGTGTTGATGAACCCCGCCGACCTTATGGCGATCAAACCGCATATCAAGGATTTTAGCCCATTGGCCAAGGGGCGGCTGTCGCCCGACACCACCTTGGGGCGCGGGGATCTGCGCATTCGCATGGAAGATATCACCTTCTCCGATGTGATCGCCGAACGCGACGGGGGGCTGGCATGACCGATCTTCTGGCGCGTCTCGCACAGGCCACCGAGGCCATGACCGAGGTGCCGCCCCCCGGCTATTCAGGTCAGGTGCTGCGCTATGATGGTCTCATCCTCGAATGTGCGGGCTTTCCTGCCAGCCCCGGCACGCGCTGCCACATAGACACCGAGGATGGCAAGGGCGCCACCGGCGAAATCGTGGGCTTTGCCAATGGCCGCAACCTGCTCTTTCTCGATCAACCCGGTGCGCGCATCACCCATGGCTGTCAGGTGCACAAGATGCGCGGCGGTCACAACGCCGCCATGGGCGACGCCCTCTTGGGCCGCGTGCTTGATGCGGAAGGCGCGCCGCTTGACGGCTATGGTCCGCCCGATTGCCCGGAAACCCGCCCGCTCTCGGGCCGCGAACAAAACCCGCTTGCGCGCCAGCCCGTCGATGCCCCGCTTGATGTTGGCGTGCGCGTGATCAACGCCGCCCTCACCGTCGGGCGCGGTCAGCGCGTGGGCATCATCGCAGGCTCGGGCGTCGGTAAATCCGTGCTCATCGAAATGATGACCCGCTACACCTCTGCCGATGTGATTGTCGTTGGGTTGATCGGGGAACGCGCCCGCGAAGTGGGCGATTTCGTCTCCAAGGTCATGACCGGTGAGAACCGCGCCAAGACCTGTGTCGTCGCCGTGCCCGCCGACCGCTCGCCGCTTCTGCGGCTGCGCGCGGCACATCGCGCCACCGCGATTGCCGAATATTTCCGCGATCAGGGCAAGCAGGTCATGCTGATCATGGACAGCCTCACGCGCGTGGCGCATGCCCGCCGCGAAATCGGTCTGGCATTGGGCGAGCAACCCACCGCCAAGGGCTATACGCCCTCTGTCATCTCGATGATCCCCGGCCTGATCGAGCGCGCCGGTCCGGGCCTGCCCGGTCAGGGCAGCATCACCGCGTTCTATACCATTCTGGCCGATGGCGACGACACCACCAACGATCCCGTTGTGGACACGGCCCGCGCCATTCTCGACGGGCATTTCGTGCTTTCGCGCAATCAGGCGCAGATGGGCATCTATCCCGCCATCGACCTCACCCAATCGGTGAGCCGTGTGATGAAGGACATCGCCGAGAAACCCCACCACGCAGCCGCCATGCGCCTGCGCCGCCTCATTGCCCTGTATATGGAGAACCGCGACATGATGCTCATGGGTGCCTATTCCCCCGGCCAAGACGCCACGCTTGACGAGGCCGTCACCCTCTGGCCCCGGATCGAGGCCTTTATCCGGCAGGATATCCATGAACCCGCCAGCCTTGAGGACAGCATCAGCGCCCTTTGCGCGCTGACAGGCGGTGCCGCATGAGCGCGCGCCAGCACCGCCTGCTGACCCTGATGGCCCGGCAGGAAAACCGCGAGTTGGGGCACCTCTCCATGCAGCTTGGCCATTTGCGGCGGCAGGAAATGCAGCAATTCGACATGGCCGACCGACTGGGTCAAATGCTCGACCAGAGCGCACAGGCCCCGGCCGAGCCGATGACCCCCGGCCAACTGAGCACGGCGCATTTCATGGGGCGCACCCTGGTGCAGCAGCTTGAGGCGACGCGCAGTCAGATGGCCCGCACGCGGCAAGAGCGCGCCGCCGTGGAACAGGACTTCTCGCAGCACCAACGCCGCCAGCAGATCCTGCAAGAGCGCGCGGACCTTAGCCGCCGCGCCCTGCACGCGGCCCGCGCCGAGGCCGAAGACAACGCCACCCTGCCCCGTCGCACGCGGTAACGCGATAGCGCCGCTATCGCACCAGCCCGTCACGCAACGCGCGCAGATGCGCGGGGATCTCCCGCGCCGTCACCCCTGCCTCGCGCACCAGCCCGTCGAAATGTAACGTGATCGCCTCGATACGTTCGGTGTCGCGAAACACCATATAGTTGCGCCCAAGATAGAGCACCGCCAGCAGCGGCCCAAAAAGCGTGATCGGCGCGGAATAAACCCGCCGCGCGTCAAAGAGATAAAGCCGCAGGCGCGGATAGAGCTGCGTCGTCGTGGCAATCAGGTGATCAAGCTGCGCGCGGCGCAGATCTGCGGGCAACCCGCGATAATAGCCCTCGCCGCGCGCGAAACTCTCGATCTCATACAGCGGCAAAGCAATCTCGTAATCCGACCGCGCCGCCCGCATCCAGGCCATGCGATCCTCTGATGCGCCAATCGCCTGATCGGTGGAACGGCCCAGATGCGGCGCATATTCCCATTCCAGCATTGCGCGGGTCTTGAGCATATCGGGCAGCGCGGCCGGCACATGGCGGATTTTGTATCCCGCCGCCTCCTTGTGCCACGCGAAAATCTGTTCATCGACAAGGGCGCGTGGGGCCTCGGTCAACGACAGCGTGTTGGCCAGCATATCGGCGGCGGTTTCGGGTCGGTCGGTCAGGCCCAACAGCCAATCGGCAGAGACCCCTAGCGCCGAGGCGCATTCCCCCACCACCTGCGCATTGGGCAGCCGCGCAGCATCGCCCTTGAGCAATTGCGACACGGTCGAGCGATCCACCTCAATCGCCCGCGCCAAAATGCTCTGATTGCTGCCCCGACGGCGCATCGCCTCGGTCAGCCGGTTTCGAAACAGGGTGGCCCGCAGGCGTTTGTCGATTTTTTTGGACATGCGGTGACTATAATCACAGTTGCGGAGAAATGTTAACCATTTCCGAAATGGCGCACTCAGAAGATTGAAACGACTGTCAGAGGAAGATGCACATCAAAAGGACCCAGAATGCACGCCCCATCGCAGCTGAACGCGCGCCCCGAAGCAGGCAGACAGCCGCCCAAGACGCGGCAGGCGGCTCGCGTTGAATGGCCCACGCTTGGCCTGCTGGCGCTCTGCTACGCGATGTGGATCTTTGGCACCACTGCGGCGTCGGCCCTCGCGTTGCCGCTTGGCATTGTCGTCACCGGCCTCGCCATCGCCCTTCATTCCTCGCTCTGCCATGAGGCGCTGCACGGGCACCCGTTCCGCTCTCAGCGCCTGAATGAAACGCTGGTCTTTCCCGCCCTCTGCCTTGCTATCCCCTATGCAAGGTTCCGCGACACCCATCTTGCGCATCACCGCGACGAATTTCTCACCGACCCCTATGATGACCCCGAGGCGAATTACCTTGATCCGACTGTCTGGGTGCGGCTGCCGGGTTGGGTGCGGGCGGTGCTGCGGTTCAACAACACGCTGGCGGGGCGGATGCTGATCGGGCCAATGGTGGCGCAGATCTCTTTTCTGCGCAGCGATTGGCAGGCGATCAAGACAGGCGACCGTGCCGTGCGCGATGCTTGGCTCTGGCATATCCCGGCGGTGGCGCTGGTGCTGGCTTGGCTGTGGATTGTGCCGATGCCGGTCTGGGCCTATCTGCTGGCGGTCTGGCTGGGCTTGGCGATCCTGAAAATCCGCACCTTTCTAGAGCATCGCGCCCATCTGCGCGCCAGCGGCCGTACCGTACTGATCGAGGATCGCGGCCCCTTGGCGTGGATTTTCCTCAATAACAACCTGCATGTGGTGCATCATATGCACCCCGAGGTGGCATGGTATCGCCTGCCCGCGCTCTATGCGGCGCGGCGCGACCATTACCTGCGGCGCAACGATGGCTATGTCTATCGCTCCTACGCCCAGATTTTCGCCGCGTATTTCTGGCAGGCCAAGGACCCGGTGGCGCATCCGCTCTGGCCCGGGCGCTCTGACGGCGACGCATAGGCAGCAGCACGGGTTAACCCCGCAGCACCGCCCCCGGATTCATGATCCCCAGAGGATCGAGCGCCGTCTTGATCGCGCGCATCGCGTCCAATTTCACCGGATCACCATAGCGCTCCAGATCCTCGACCTTGAGCCGCCCGATGCCATGTTCGGCGCTTACCGATCCGCCCATCTCATGCACCAGATCATGCACCGCACGCTTGATCTCGTCGCGCTCCGCCACATGATCCGCACGTCCCCGCCCCGGCATGGGAAAGACGTTGTAATGCAGGTTGCCATCGCCCAGATGCCCAAAACAGTTGATCCGGAACGCGCCGATCCCGGCGATGACCACATTCGCCTGCACGATAAAATCGGGGATCAGCGACATCGGCAGTGAAATGTCATGCGAACTGATGGACCCGATGCGCCGGTTGGCCTCTGGAATTTGCTCACGCACCTCCCAGAACTGATGCCGCTGGGTTTCGGATTGCGCGATCATGCCGTCGCTGACCAGCCCCGCCTCGAACGCCTCGGCGAATAGCCCCTCCAACACCGCCGCCGGATCAAGCCCACTGGCCAGCCCCACGTCGATCAGCACGAACCATTCAGGCATCTTGGCAAAAGGCTGGCGGATATCGGGCAAGGTCTCGGCCAGAAACTCGAGCCCGGCCCGGTGCATGATCTCGAACGCGCTGACCCCCTCGCCGATGCGCGCACGCGCCAGCGCCAAAAGGTCAAGCGCGGCGCGTGGTCCCTCGACCACCATCAGCGCCGTGCCCTCGCCCATGGGGCGCGGTGAAAGCTTGAGCGCCGCAGCAGTGATCACCCCCAAGGTCCCCTCGGACCCGATCAGAAGGTTGCGCAGATCATAGCCTGTGTTGTCCTTGCGCAGGCGTTTCAGACCGTGCCAGATGCGCCCATCGGGCATCACCGCCTCTAGCCCCAAACACAAATCGCGCGCATTGCCATAGCGCAGCACATTGACGCCGCCCGCATTGGTGGCAAGGTTGCCGCCGATCCGCGCCGATCCCTTGGCGGCGATGCTGAGCGGGAAGAGCCGGTCCACTTCGGCAGCGGCGGTATGGATATCTTGCAGGATCGCCCCTGCCTCGACCACGATCACGTTTTCCGCCGGATAAATGCCGCGCACCGCGCGCATCCGCTCAAGGCTCAGGATCACCGGCGTCGGGCCACCGGGGGCGATCTGCCCCCCCACAAGGCCGGTGCCGCCGCCATAGGGCACCACCGGCACGCGCGCAGCGGCACAGGCACGGACAATCTCGGCCACGTCTTCGGTGTTGCCGGGGGCCAGAACCACGCCCTGCCCCTGCCAGCGGCCGCGCGGCTCCTCAAAATAGCCGGGCGTGGCCTCGCGGAACACGGGCGCGGGCAGGCGCGCGCGCAGCGCGTCGATGAAAGCGGGGGTGGCTGGGGCCAAGGTGGGAGTCTGGGTCATGCGCTGTACCTATCACGTTGCCCGCATCGGTCCAGCCCTTCGTGAGAGGCAAAGAAGCGGCGCATGGAACGCGAATGCACGGCTTTCCCCCTTGTCTCTGCGCGCCCCTCGGGTCATTTTGCGCGCCATGCAGATGATACCCCGCGCCCCGCTCTTTCTTGGCCTTGCCGGCCTCTTGCCCTTTCTCTGGGGGGCACTGACCGTGGTCCTGCCCGACCTCGGCCTCTGGACCGCGCAGACCATCGGGCCGCGCTTTGCCGGACCCTATGTGATGCTTTTTTACGGCGCGGTGATCCTGTCGTTCATGTCGGGCGTGCTCTGGGGTTTCGCCACGCGGGCGACAGGCACGATGGCAGGCATCTGCTATGGCCTTTCGGTCATTCCGGCCCTTTGGGCGTTTTTCATGACCGGCGGCGGGCCAACCTCGGCGGGAACAAGCCTCATCTTCGGTTTTGCAGGCCTTTTGGCGCTGGATTGGCAATTCTGGCGATGGGGCCTCACCCCACCTTGGTGGATGGCGTTGCGGATGCTGCTGACGGCGGTGGTGATCGGCTGCCTTGCGGTGGGGGTGTTGCTCTGATGCCCGCGCTTTTCGCCTATACTGACGGGGCCTGTTCCGGCAATCCCGGCCCCGGTGGCTGGGGGGTGCTGATGCGCGCCATGGACGGCGATGCCATTCTCAAGGAACGCGAACTCTCGGGGGGCGAGGCCGATACCACCAACAACCGGATGGAGCTTTGGGCCGCCATTGCCGCGCTTGAGGCGCTGTCGCGCCCTTCAACCATCACCATCGTCACCGACAGCGCCTATGTCAAAAATGGCGTGACCGGCTGGATGCATGGCTGGAAGCGCAACGGCTGGCGCACCGCCGACAAAAAGCCGGTCAAGAATGTCGAGCTATGGCAACGGCTGGACGAGGCGCAGAAACGCCACACCGTCACGTGGGAATGGGTCAAGGGCCATGCAGGCCACCCCGAGAATGAGCGCGCCGATGAACTGGCCCGCGCCGGGATGGCCCCCTACAAGCCAAGCAAGGCCAAAGGATGAGCGCGCTCATCCTGCTCGATTACGCCTCAGTGCTGATCTTTGCACTGACCGGCGCGCTTGTGGCCTCGCGCCAACAACTCGACATCGTGGGCTTTGCCTTTATCGCCTGCCTGACGGCGGTCGGCGGCGGCACGCTGCGGGATGTGCTTTTGGACCGCAACCCGGTGTTCTGGCTGGGCAATCCCAACTATATCCTCATTGCCTGCGTCGCCGCCCTTTTTGTGTTTTTCACCGCTCATCTGGTCGAAAGCCGCTATCGTCTCTTGCTCTGGCTCGACAGTTTCGCGCTGGCCGTGGCGGTGCCTGCGGGCGTAAGTGCGGCGATGGTGATGGGGCAAAGCCCGGTGATCGTGGTGCTGATGGGCATGGTCACGGGCTGTATGGGCGGGCTGATGCGCGATGTGGTCTGCAACGAGGTGCCACTTGTGCTCAAACAGGGCGAGCTTTACGTGACCGCCGCCTTTGCCGGAGCCTTGGGCGCAGTGATTGCCGCAACGCTCACCAACGATCCGCTTGTGATCTTGGGCACCTGCGCCGCCCTGACGTGGGCGCTGCGCGTGGGCTCTCTCACGCTTGGCTGGCGGCTGCCGGTCTACCGGGCGCGCCCGCCACGGCAATAAACCTCAGCGCCGCTGACCGATCATCTTCCACAGCCAGACGAGCAGCATCGCGCCCAGAACCGCACCGATCAACCCGCCAAGAAAACCCGTGATCATCAGCACCATGCGAATGACCACCGCCCCGATCAGCGTTCCGGCAATGCCGATCAGAATGGTGGGCACCACGCCCACCTCAACCCGCATCAACCGCGTCGCCAGAAACCCGGCCGCAATCCCCACGATCAAAAGCCCGATGATGCCCATGCCTTACCTCCGATTGCGCCAATGGGTCGGCACGATGATCAGCGCCCCGATTGAGGACAGGATCGCATCAATCCCCGGCGCGCCAAAGCGGATACCGAACATGATCCGGACAAAGTAAAACAGAAACGCGCCGCCGATGCAGATGATGATCGAGGGCAAATAGCCATTGCGGGTGAACCCGCTCTTTTCGCTGGCGTAACCCACGATGCCCGCGATCACCACCGTACCGAATAGCTGCATGAACATCGCGTCACCCCAATTGCGTGCCACGCGGCAAGGGCATGCCGCGCAAGAACTCGTCAGCATCCTGCGCCGCGCGCCCGGCCCGTTGCAAGCGCAAAAGCCGCACAGATCCCGTGCCGCAGGCTACGGTCAACCCGTCCGCCAAAACGACACCCGGCGCGCCGTGCGCCTCTGCCATGGCAGAACAAAGCAGCTTGATCCGCTCGCCCCCCACCTCGCACCAAGCCCCCGGAAAGGGCGAGAGGCCCCGGATCAGCCGGTCCACCTCTGTGGCGGGGCGCGTCCAATCCACCCGCGCCTCGGATTTGTCGATCTTGGCGGCATAGGTCACGCCCGCCTCGGGTTGTGGCTCTGGCGTCAAGGCGTCGAGCCGCTCCAATGCCGCGACGATCAACCGCGCGCCAAGGGCAGACAATCGGTCATGCAATTCCCCTGTGGTTTCTTGGGGGCCAATCGCCACAGGCTCGCGCAGCAGAACCGGCCCGGTGTCGAGCCCCGCCTCCATCTGCATGATGCATACGCCTGTCTCGGTATCCCCCGCCATGATGGCGCGGTGAATGGGCGCGGCCCCCCGCCAGCGGGGCAAAAGGCTGGCGTGAATGTTCAAACACCCGCGCGTGGGCGCATCGAGCACAGCCTGCGGCAGGATAAGGCCATAGGCCACCACCACCACCACATCGGCCTTGAGTGCTGCAAACTCCGCCTGCGCCACCGCCTCTTTCAAACTCACCGGATGGCGCACCGGCAGGCCAAGCGCTTCGGCGCGCGCCTGCACCGGGCTGGGGCGGTCTTTTTTGCCGCGTCCCGCCGGGCGCGGCGGCTGGCAATAAACCGCCGCCACCTCATGGCCCGCGGCAACCAAAGCCTCAAGCACCGGCACAGAGAAATCCGGCGTTCCCATGAAGATCACACGCATGCCGCCCCCTGTCCCTGTTCCCAGAATACTCAAATCCGCCGCTGCCCCAAACGCTGCCTCAGCCGATCTTGCGCGCCCGCCTGAGCAGCATATCGCGCTTGACCCGGCCCAGACGGTCGAAATACATCCGCCCCTGCAAATGGTCGATCTGATGCTGCACGGACGTGGCCCAGAGGCCGACAAAATCGCGCTCCTCAACCTCTGCGTCGGCATTCAGGAACCGCACCGTCACCGCGCGTGGCCGCTCGATCATCGCCGAGACACCGGGCAGGCAGGGGCTGGCCTCTTCATGGGGGCGCAATTGCACGCTCGCGTGCAGGATTTCGGGGTTGGCCATACGCACCGCTTGGCCCCGCGCCGTGCTGGCATCGACCACCGCAAGCGCCTGCATCTCGCCCAGTTGTGTGGCGGCAAGACCCACACCCGGCATCGCCTCCATCACCGCGATCATCTCATCCCAGAGGGCGCGCGTTGCATCCGTGATCTCCGAGACTGGCGCAGCGGGCTGGCGCAGCCGCTTGTCAGGCCAGCGCAGACAGGGGCGCGGCGCCACGGCTTAGCCCCGCGCCAGTTCGCGCTTGAGCTTTTGCATGCGCCGGGTGATGAGTTGCCGCTTCATGGCGCTGAGGTAATCAATAAAAAGCTTGCCATCGAGATGGTCGATCTCATGCTGCACGCAGGTGGCCCAAAGACCGCCAAACCCTTCCTGATGCTCAACCCCATCCAAGTCCATCCACCGCATCTCGACCTCTGCAGGGCGCGTGACATCGGCGAATTGATCCGGAATCGACAGGCAGCCTTCCTCATACACGCTCTTTTCCTCGGAAAAGGCGGTGATTTCGGGGTTCAACATCACGATCGGGCGCGGGGTGGCCCCCTCATCCTTGACGCAATCCAGCACGATCAGACGATCCATGACGCCCACCTGCGGCGCGGCAAGGCCGATGCCCGGCGCGTCATACATGGTCTCAAGCATATCCTGCGAGAGTTTGCGCAACGCATCGGTCACGTCCTTCACGGGCGTGCAGACCTTTCTCAGGCGCGGGTCGGGATGGATCAGAATGGACCGTTTCATGGCGGCTATTTAGGCGATGACCGGGCGTTCTGCAACGCCCCTTGCGCTCGGGCCGTGATCGGTTAGCCTGCGCGCCAAACGCAGAGCCGGAGACCCCTATGAATTTCGACGAGATCATCGACCGCCGCGGCACCCATTCCGACAAATGGGACATGATGCAGGCCAAATATGGCGTCTCGCCCGAGGATGGGATTCCGATGTGGGTGGCGGATATGGATTTCCGCCCGCCCGCCTGTGTCACAGAGGCGCTGATCGGCATGACGCAGCATGGCGTCTACGGCTACTATGGCGACGATGCCGCCTACCGCGCCGCGATCCAGTGGTGGATGAAGACACGCCACGGCTGGACGGTCGAGGCGGATGCGATCTTTACCACCCATGGCCTGGTGAATGGCACCTCGATGTGCATCGACACATGGACCGCGCCGGGGGATGCGGTGGTGGTCTTCACCCCCGTCTACCACGCCTTTGCCCGTGTGATCCGTGCTGCGGGGCGCGAGGTGCGCGAATGTCCCCTCGTCAACACCTCAGGCCGCTACGAGATGGATTTCGACGCCTATGATGCGCTGATGACGGGCAATGAAAAAATGCTCATCCTCTGCTCGCCGCATAATCCCGGTGGCCGGGTCTGGACCAAGGCAGAGCTTGAGGGCGTGGCCGATTTCGCCCGCCGCCATGACCTCATCCTCGTGTCGGATGAAATTCACCATGATCTTGTGATGCCCGGCCAGCGCCATACCGCCATGCCCCATATCGAGGGTATCGCTGATCGGCTGGTGATGATGACCGCCACCACCAAGACCTTCAACATTGCAGGCGCGCATCTGGGCAATGTGATCGTGCCCGATGCAAAGCTGCGCGCGCAGTTTGCCGCCCGCATGGGCGCGATGGGGATATCGCCCAATTCCTTTGGTCTCTTCATGGCCGAGGCCGCCTATAGCCCCGAGGGCGCAGAATGGGTTGATGCGCTCTGCCTCTATCTCGATGGCAACCGGCAACTCTTTGAGGCTGGAATGCAGGCCATTCCGGGCGTGCGCGCCATGCCGCTCGAGGCGACCTATCTGACGTGGATCGACTTTGCCGGCACCGGCATGCCAGCGGCGGACTATACCGCACGGGTCGAGAGGGATGCGCACGTCGTGGCCAACCACGGCCCGACCTTTGGCACCGGCGGCGAGAGCTTCCTTCGGTTCAACATCGCCACACCGCGCGCCCGCGTCGCAGAGGCGGTCGCGCGCATTCAGACCGCCTTTGCCGATCTGCAATGAGCGTCCGGGGCGCGGGCCGATGACGCGGGTTTTTATCACCGGCACCGCCGGATTTATCGGCTATCATCTGGCAAACCTGCTGCTGGATGAGGGCATAGTGGTGCATGGCCTCGACGGCATGACCGACTATTACGACGTCAGCCTGAAACAGCGCCGCCACCAGATGCTGATGCAAAAGCCGGGGTTTGTCGCGACCGAGGCCATGCTAGAGGATCAGACAGCGGTGGACGCCGCGATTGACGCCTGCGCCCCTGACATCATCGTGCATCTCGCGGCGCAGGCAGGCGTGCGCTACAGCCTTGAAAATCCGCGCGCCTATATCGACGCCAATATCGTCGGCACCTTCAACATCATGGAAGCGGCCAAGCGCCATGCGGTGCGCCATCTCCTGATGGCCTCCACTTCTTCGGTTTACGGCGCGAATACCGAAATGCCCTATGCCGAGACGATGAAGGCCGACAGCCCGATGACAATCTACGCCGCCACCAAAAAGGCGACCGAGGCCATGGGCCATGCCCATGCCCATCTGTGGAACCTGCCCACCACGATGTTTCGGTTCTTTACCGTCTATGGCCCATGGGGCCGCCCCGACATGGCCTATTTCAAATTCGTCGAGGCCATTCTGGCGGGTCGCCCCATCGACATCTACAATCACGGCGAGATGTATCGCGATTTCACCTATGTGGGTGATCTGGTGCGCGGTATCCGTCTGCTGATGGATGCCGCCCCCGTGCGCCCCCTGACGCCCGAGGATATCGCCCCCGGTGACAGCCTCTCGCCCGTCGCCCCCTACCGGATCGTCAATATCGGCAATTCCGAAAAGGTGCGCCTCTTGGATTTCGTCGCCGCCATCGAAGACGCGCTAGAACGGCCCGCCATCCGCAACATGATGGAGATGCAAAAGGGCGATGTGCCCGCCACTTGGGCGGATGCCCGCCTGCTCGAAACACTGACCGGATACCGCCCGCAAACCAGCGTGCGCGACGGGATTGCCCAATTCGTGCGCTGGTATCGCAGCTATTATCAGGTCTGAGCGGGAATCTAAGGGCAGAGGGCGGCAAGGGCCATGGCGTCGCGCGACCGGCGCTGCTAGCGTGCGCCTGAACTCAGCCCCCCAATGACGGAGACAGCCCGCCCATGAGCAAGACCGGCAAACCGATCAATCTGGCGCTTCAGGGCGGTGGCGCGCATGGGGCCTTTAGCTGGGGCGTGCTGGACTACCTGCTCGAGGATGGGCGCCTGCATATCGCGGGGGTCTCTGGCACATCAGCCGGGGCCATGAACGCCGTGGCTTTGGCAGATGGCTTTACCCGCGCCGGGCCCGACGGCGCACGCGCGGCGCTTGACCACTTTTGGCGCAGCATGAGCGGCAGTGTCAAACATTCGCCGATGCAGCGCACGCCGCTGGACCGTCTGACCGGCAACTGGGGGCTGGAAAACAACCCGTTTTACCATTTCATGAACGCGCTCACTGGCGTTGCCTCGCCCTATCAACTCAACCCCATGAACATCAACCCGCTGCGCGATCTGGTAGAAGAAAGCATTGATTTCGAGATGGTGCGCAAATGCACGGCGTTCGAGCTCTTTGTCTCGGCCACCAATGTTGAAACGGGCCGGGTCAAGGTCTTTGCCCGCGAGGAATTGACCGCCGATATGGTGATGGCTTCGGCCTGCCTGCCGCAGATGTATCAGGCGGTCGAGATCGACGGCGTGCCCTATTGGGATGGCGGCTATATGGGCAACCCGTCGCTTTTCCCGCTCTATGGCAAGACTGGCACCGATGACATCGTGGTCATCCAGATCAACCCGATCGAGCGCAAGGGCGCACCGCGCTCGGCGCAGGAAATCCAGAACCGCCTGAACGAAATCAGCTTTAACGCGAGCCTGCTCAAGGAACTGCGGGCCATTGATTTCGTGGACCGCCTGATTGCTCAGGACAAGCTCTCGACCGATCACTATCGCCCGGTCAAGGTGCATCTGATCGAGAATGAAGCAGCGCTGAAACCGATGGGGGCCTCGTCCAAGATGAATGTCGAATGGGCGTTTCTGACCCGCTTGCGCGACATCGGGCGCGAGACGGCAGCGGCATGGCTTGATGCGAATTACGACCATGTCGGCGTCAAAAGCACGGTGGACCTGCGCGCCATGTTTCAGGGCATCGGGGCCGAGCATCAGGGCTGAGAGGTGCTGCTGCGTGCAGTTTCAGGCGAACCGCGTCAACCATCCCAAACTTGCCTCTGTGCCCGCCTCACCGGGCCGGTACTCTGCCCCGAACGGCCCTGGCCAGCCGAGCGCCGCAATCTGCGGCAAAAGCCAGCCATAATCCACCTCGCCTTGGTCCGGCGCGCCACGGTCCGGCACGCCGGCAAACTGCACATGGCCAATGATAGGCTGATAGCGGGCAAAGCGGCGCAGCAAATCCCCCCCCATGATCTGCAAATGATAGCAGTCGAACATCATCCGCAAATTATCCCGCCTCAGCGCCGCGATGACAGAGGCAGCATGAGCCGTCGACGACAGGTGATACCCCGGCACATCGCGCTGATTGATGGGCTCGATCAGGATCATCAGCCCCACAGGCGCGGCCAGATCACAGGCATAGGCCAGATTGCTCCGAAATGCCGCCTCTGCCTCTGCCCCGCTATCGGTGCATCCGGCCATGACATGCACAGCCCTTGCTCCAATGGCCTGCGCATAGTCCACCGCCTGCCGGATCGCTGCGCGGGCCTCGTCCTCGCGGCCTGCAACAGCAGCCAGCCCGAAATCGCCCGCCGCGCGGTCGCCCGGCCATGTGTTCAGCCCCAGCATCGGCAGCCCGGTTTCCTCCAATGCCGCGCGCACCTCATCTGCGGCAAAGTCATAAGGAAAATGGCATTCCACCGCCGCAAATCCCGCCCGCGCCGCGGCATGAATCGCCTCGGGCAAAGGCCGGTCGGTGAATAGAAACCCCAGATTGGCCGAAAACCGCATCAGTCCCAATCCACCTCGAATTTGCGCACCACCTGCGCGATCTGCCCGGCCTCAAGCGGACGTGCCCCGGTGCCCCGCAAAATCAGCGCCAGCTTCGCGGTTTCCTCTAACTCTTCCATCGCGAACACCGCCGCCTCCAGATCCTTGGCCGCCACCACCGGGCCGTGATTGGCCAAAAGCACCGAGGCACGCCGCCCCGCCAACCCCCGGATCGCCTCGGCCATCGCGGCGTCGCCGGGCACATAGAACGGCAAAAGCGCCACCTTGCCTACCCGCATCACCGCATAGGCGGTAAGCGGCGGAATGGCATTGTCAGGGTCCGTGTCGGGCAGGATCGAGAGGGCGACGGAATGCGTGGAATGCAGATGCACCACTGCCCCCGCACTCTGCCGCGTCTCATAGAACGCCGCGTGCAGCGGCATTTCCTTGGTCGGCGGATCGCCCGAAATCAGCCGCCCGCCCGCGTCAAACCGGCTCAGCCGTGCCGGATCGAGCCGCCCCATACTGACCCCCGTCGGCGTGACCAACAGCCCGCCATCCTCGGTCCGCACCGAGATATTGCCCGAGGCCCCGCCGGTCAGCCCCCGGTCAAACAGCGACTTGGCCCAGAAACACAGGTCTTCGCGCAGGCGGTTTTCGCTCATGTCGAGGTCTCCATCCGCTGCGCCGCCTCGACAAAGAAATCCGGCCCGCCGAAATTCCCCGATTTGAGCGCCAGCACAAGGTCATGCCCCGCCCGTATCACCGGCACGCCGGGGGCAATCTCGGGTCCGATCTCAAGCTCTTTCAATCCCAACGCTTCGACCACCGCGCCCGAAGTCTCGCCGCCTGCAGTCACAAGCCGTGTCACACCACGCGCCACCAATGCGCGCGCCAGTGCCGCAAAGAGCGCCTCAATGGCCCCCGCCACTGCCACAGCGCCGAACTGCGCCTGATCCTGCGCCACCCGTGCCGGATCGGCAGAGGAATAGATCATCGCAATCCCTTCCTGCGCAGCGGCCCAATCCGCCAGATCCTCCGCCGCAACCCGGCCCGCCATGACGTCAGCCGCAGAGATTTCCCGCGCCGGATGCGCGGTTGCATGCCGCGCCACCTGCCCGCGCGTGGCCTCGGAACAGGACCCGGACAGAACGACCACCGGACCAGACTGCCCGTGCCACGCACCAGCCTTGCCCGCCAACTGCCCCCGCGCCCGAAAATTGTCAGGCAGGCCCATGGCGATCCCTGATCCCCCTGTGATCAGCGGCGACTCTGCCGCCACGTGGCCCAAGGCCACCAAATCCGCATCGCTGACCGCATCCGCGACAATCAACCGATGCTCTTGTGCCGCAAGGGCCGCCTTGATCGCCTCTGGCCCCTGCCGCACGATCTGCGCGTCCAGATGCCCGACCGTGCCGCGCACCTGTGCGCCCAGCCAGCGGCGAATATCAGGATCGGTCATCGGCGTCAGCGGATGATGCTGCAACCCGCTTTCGCTCAGCAGGCGATCCTTCACAAAGAGATGCCCTTGATAAACCGTGCGCCCCGCCCCCGGAAAGGCCGGGCAAAAGATCACCTGCCGCGCGTCCAAGGCATCGGCCAAGGCCTCGGCCACCGGGCCGATATTGCCCTCGGGCGTTGAATCAAACGTCGAGCAATATTTGAACAGGATTTGCTGGCAGCCCTGCGCGCGCAACCACTCTAGCGCCGCCAGCGCGTGCGCCACCGCCTCGGCCACAGGGATAGATCGGGATTTGAGAGCGACCACCCCCGCCTCAACCCCCGTATCGGCAGGCGCATCCGGCACGCCCACATATTGCACCGTGCGCATCCCGGCCTTGGTCAGCGTATTGGCCAGATCACTTGATCCGGTGAAATCATCGCCAATACAGCCCAGCAGCATCAGGCGTCCCCCGGCAGGCGCAATCCGGCGCGGGCCGCAATGTGTTTGGTGATGGCCGCATCATCCTCGCGCCCCAATCCCGCGCCCGACGCCGCGCGATATTCCGCCAGCGCCGCCGCAACCAGCGGCAAAGGCAGAGCCACGCGCGCGGCCATCTCTGCCACGATCCCAAGATCCTTGGGCCAGATGTCGATGGCCGAACGCGGGGCATAATCCGCCTCGATCACATGCGGCGCGCGGTTTTCGAACATCCACGAATTGCCCGCCGAGACCTTGATCACTTCCAGCACACGGGCCAGATCCAGCCCCTGCGAGGTGGCAAGGCTCAGCGCCTCGCCCATGGCCGCGATATGCACGCCCGCAAGCAATTGATTGACCGCCTTCATCGCCGATCCCGGCCCGGCGCAATCGCCCAAGCGATGCACCGTTTCGGCCAATGCCGCCAAAGCCGCATCGGCCCGGTCAAACGCCTCGGCCCGGCCTGACGCCATGATCGAAAGCCGCCCCTCGGCCGCCTTGACCGCCCCGCCGGAAATCGGCGCATCCAGATAGAGCAGCCCCCGGCGCGAGGCCTCTTCTTCCATCTCGCGGGCAAACTCCGGCGCGACCGTGGCACAGCCAAGGATCACACCGCCCGCCTGCACCCCTCCGGCCCAGCCTTGCGCCCCAAAGAGTGCATCGCGCGTCTGCGCGGCATTGAGCACAACACAAACCAGCACCGCCGCCTTGGGCGCACCCCGATTCAGCGCGCGCGCCCCCGCCGCAACCAGCAAATCGCGACGCCCCGCGTCCGGATCATGGCCATACACCTCGAACCCCGCCCGCAGCGCCGATTGCGCCATGCCAAGGCCCATCGACCCCAGCCCAACAAAATGCACGATCTCTGTCATTGTCCCACCGAAAGAATGGTCTGCATCGGCCAGAGCGTAATGGCCGGAATATAGGTGATCAGCATCAAGGCCCCGAACACGGTCAGCACGAACCAGAAAAGATGCGGAATGACCTTTTCAATCGAGAGATTGGCCACCGCACAGGCCGCGAATAGATTGACGCCCAGCGGCGGCGTGATCATCCCCAGCGCCAGATTGACCACAAGGATCAGCCCGAAATGCACGGGATCAACCCCGTAAGACACGGCAATCGGGGCCAGAATTGGCGCCAGCACAAGGATCGCCGCCGAGGTCTCGATGAACATGCCCACCACCAGCAGCATCAGGTTCACCACCAAGAGAAACGCAAAGCGGCTCTCGAAAATATCCTTGAACCAAGCCGCGATTTCATTGGGCAGACCCGAGCGCGTGATGAGAAACGAGAAGAGCGCCGCCGCCGAGATGATCAACATGATCGCCGCCGTCGCCAACACCGTCTTTTTCAGGATTTCGGGCAGGTCCGCAAACCGCAACTCGCGGTAGAACACCATGCCCACGATCACGGCGGCGGCCACAGCGGCGGCGCTCGCTTCGGTCGGCGTGAAAACGCCCGAATAAATGCCGCCCAAGATGACCACCGGCACGATCAACGCGGGCAAGGCAGACCAGAGCGCCGGGCCAACCCTTGGCCGGTCGCGCCCATCCTCAAGCCCGATACCCCGCACACGGCACAGGATCAGCACCAGGGCCATCAGCGACCCCGCCACCAAAAACCCCGGTCCGATGCCTGCAAGGAACAACTGGCCAATCGAGGTATCCGTCGACACGCCATAAAGGATCAATGGAATCGACGGCGGAATAAGCACGCCCAGTTCGGCGGAACTCGCCTGAACCGAGGCCGCCATCGGCGCGGGGTATCCATGTTTCACCATCGCCGGTATCAGGATCGCACCAATCGCAAAGGTCGTTGCCACCGACGAGCCAGAGACCGAGGCGAACATCATGCACGTCAGCACGCAAGAGGCCGCAAGCCCGCCTTGGATACCGCCCACGATGGATTTCGCCAGTTCCACCAAACGATGCGAAATCCCCCCCGCCGACATGAGATTGCCCGCCAGAATAAAAAGCGGGATCGCCATCAGCGGAAAGCTGTCGATGCCCGTGAACATGCGCTGCGCCACCAACAGCAGCGGCAAGCGCCCATTGGCCTCGATCCCGATGACCGAAGCCAGACCAATCGCCACCGCAATCGGCACGCCAGCCAGAAAAAAGATCGCGAGCGAAAGGGCAAGGGCAGCGTTCATTGCAAATCCGCCGAGAACGCAACCGCGCCCTTTTGAACCGCCCGCAACATGCAACCGAGAATGGCCAAGAGGATAAACACCGATCCCACCGGCAGCGCCGCATAGACCCAGGCAATCGAGATTTCCAACGCCGCCAGCTTTTGCGACATGACCCGTTCGGTCATCGCCCAGCCTTGCCAAAAGAGAATGCAGAAAAACACCACCGACAGGCTCATCGACACGAGGTAAAGCGCAAAGCCCAGACGGGGCGGCAAGATCTTTTGCACGATTTCAACCGCGATCATCGCCCCCTCACGGAACGCCGGGGCCACGGCCAGAAACACGCACCAGATCATCGCCGAGCGCGTGATGACCTCGGACCATGTCGACGGGTGCCCGAACACAAACCGCGTGGTCACCTGATACAGCGCAAGACCGACCGCGATCAGCAAAAAGACAATCGCCAACCGCAGGGCCAGTTGCGTGGTGATGGCCTCAAATCTCAGAAACAACGTCATGCGCGCCCTTCCGTCCGCCCCGGTGCGTGGGACGCACCGGGATCAGCTTCGTGCCTTGGATCACTCGACGGCCTTGATCCGTTCGATCATCTCGCCACCGTATTGATCCGTGTAAACGGAATACGAGGCCTGTTCCGCCAGCGCGGCAAAGGGGGCCTTGTCGATATCGGTGATCACCTCCATGCCGTTTTCCCGCAAAAGCGCAACACCCGCCTCTTCCAGCCGGTTGACCTCGGCCCGCGTCGCCGCTGCCGAGGCCTTGGCCGCCTCATCGAACCAGCCGCGCTGCTCGTCGGTCAGACCGTCCAGCAGAACCGGCGAGGCCAGAACAGCGGCAGGCGAATAGACATGCCCGGTGAGCGAGACATATTTCTGCACCTCCCAGAATTTCGACGCCGTGATCACCGTGACCGGGTTTTCCTGCCCGTCGACCACACCTTGTTGCAGGGCCGAAAACAGCTCGGGGAAGGCCATCGGCGTGGGGGCCGCGCCCATACCTTCGAACGCCGCCATATGCACCTTGTTCTCCATCGTGCGCAGCTTGAGCCCCGCCAGATCCTCTGGCGTGCGCACGGCGCGCTGCGAGTTGGTCACATGGCGAAACCCGTTCTCGGACCAGGCCAGCGCCACCAGATTATTCTTGCTGATCTCATCCAGCAATTCCTGCCCGATCTCGCCATCCAGCACAGTGCGGGCATGGTCATAGTCGCGAAACAGGAACGGCAGATCGAGCGCATAGACCTGCGGCACGAAATTCCCCAGAGGGCCGGTCGACGTGATGACCACATCCAGCGAGCCGATCTGCAAGCCTTCGATCATATCCCGCTCGCCGCCCAACTGCCCGGCGGGGGCCTGCTCGCCGGTAAAGGCACCGCCCGACAATTCGGTCAGCGTGTCGATAAAGGCCTGCGCCCCCACCCCGTAATGCGACGTGGGCGAGAGCGCATGCCCCACCACGATATTCTGTTGCGCCTCTGCCGCCGTGGCCAAACCCAGCGCGGCAAACGCTCCGAGTGCAAAATGTTTCATGTGATCCTCCTCCTTTGTTTTCGTTGGTTCAGTCCACCGGGGCCTCCCGCACCCCGTTAGCCTGTTGTCAGACTATCCATATATTCGCGAACAATCTCGGCAAAATCCCGGTTGGGTGCAAATCCCAGCGCCTCGGCGCGTGGCGTCATGATCTGCCCCGGCCATGTGCTCACGATCCGCTCGATCGCGGCATCGGGCTGCTCTGTCACCCGCGCCGCCACCTCTGCGCCCGCCACGGCCTCTAGCGTTTCCAGCATCGCGCCAACTGTCACCGAAATCCCCGGCAAGGTGACGGTGGTCTCCAGCCCCAGATCGGCTTGCGCCAGCCCAATGGCGGTCAGCGTATAGTCAAGCGCCTTGGCAGGCGAGGCCAGATGCATCCGCAATCCGCGCCCCACCGGCAACTCGGCCGCAACACCGGCCAACGGCTCGCGGATGATCCCGCTGGCAAAGCCTGATGCGGCGCGGTTGGGCTTGCCCGCCCGCACCGCGATGGTCGGATAGCGCAGCGCGCGGCCTTTGATAAATCCCTTGCGGCTGGCATCGCGCACCAGCAACTCGCCCATCAGCTTTTGCGTGCCATAAGAAGACAGCGGCGCAGGCAAGGTCTCTTCTGAAATCGTGTCATTGTCGGCGCAGGAAAACACCGCGACCGACGAGGAAAAGACAAAGACCGGCGGCTTGCGCAGGCTACGGCAGGCGTCGATCAGGGCAATCGTGGATTGCAGGTTAACGGCCATGCCCAGCGCGTAATCCTCTTCTGCCTGCCCCGAGACGACACCGGCCAGATGGATCACCAGTTCGGGCGCATCCTCGACAATCCGCGCCAGCACGTCGGCACTGCCCAAGGGGCCGGGCACCGCATGCACCCGTCGGCAGGACTGCGCCAGATCAGCCAACGGAGCCTCGGCAATATCGGTGGCCAAGATGGCCGCGATCCGGCGGTCCTGTCCGTCCACGATCAGGCTGTCACGCTCAGAGAGCGCGCGAACAACGCGCTGACCGATAAATCCCGCCGCTCCGGTAATCAGAATACGCACGCCAAATCCCCCTCGACCCAGACTGAACCAAGTTATGACAGCGCTGTCAACATGGTTCTAACCCACCGCCTCATTGCCGCAAGATCGGCGCGCGCGCCAATTTACAAACGACAGCGATCCGGCCTGACAGGCACCTTGGCCCCTATCCCCAAGGTGCGGCCTCAAAGCGCCGCGGTCACCGCCGCGCAGCACCCGCCTGTCCCCTCGGACGGGCACTGTTACTTCAAATCAAAACATTGATAATTATCATATATTTTCAGAAACGAAATGCCCGCCCGTCAAATTACAGCGCCTATGCAACGGACGATCACCGCGCGGTTCATCGCTTGGGGTCAAGGTCTATTTCTGCCCGAACAGAACCTGCCCCGCCATTCCTCTCAGTCTCAAACATCAGGTGCCACCAGCCCCAAAAATCATTCCTCTGCTACAGATTCTCAATGACAGCGCCGTCATTTTGCGCAATCTGGGGATATGGACCCGAACGCGCCCGAACCCCCTATCCGTCGGCCCACCCTCTCTCAGGTGGCCAAGGCCGCAGGCGTCAGCGAGATCACCGCCAGCCGCGCCTTGCGGGGCGGCAGCGCCGTGGCCAAATCCACCCGCCAAAAGGTCGAGCGCGCCGCACAGGCCCTAAACTACATGCCAAACCGCCTTGCCGGAACGCTCGCGGGCGGGGCGTCGCGCCAGATCGCGGTGGTCCTGCCCTCGCTCTCCAACATCGTCTTTGCCGATGTGCTCAAAGGGCTGGAGCGTCGGCTTGAGGATGATGGCTATCATCCGATCTTGGGCATTTCGCATTACGACGCCAGCCGCGAAGAACACCTGCTGCGCGATCTTTTGTCATGGCGACCAGCAGGCCTCGTTCTTGCGCCCACCTCTGGCAACGCGGCCACGCGCGCACTCTTGCGTGCCGCCGAACTGCCCGTGGTCGAGGTGATGGATACAGACCCAGACCCCGCCGATCTGGCCGTGGGCTTTTCGCACCGCGCCGCAGGCCGAACCATGGCGCATTACCTGATCGGGCGCGGGTATCGCCGGATGGCCTATATCGGCCATGACATCGCCACAGATTTCCGCGCCCTTGCCCGGCTGGACGGCTTCAAGGATGCGCTAAGCGACGCGGGCCTCACCCTATCCGACACGCTTATCCTCGATGGTCCCTCCTCTGTGCCCTTGGGACGAGAAGGGCTGGCCCGGTTGCTCAGCCAGAGCAAGGCAGCCCCCGATGCGGTCTTTTTTTCCAATGACGACATGGCTGTCGGTGGGGTCTTTCATTGTCAAACCGCCGGTCTCGCGCTGCCCCATGACATCGCCTTGGCCGGGTTCAACGGGCTGAGTATCGGGCAGGCATTGCCCACGCCGCTGACCACCATCGCCTCGAACCGCGAACATATCGGCTATGTCGCCGCCGACCACATCCTGCGCCGCCTCAAGGGCGAGGCCCCGCCCCGGATCACGCAAATTGACTTTCGCCTTGTACCCGGTGCCACGGCCTAAGGCTGGCAATCGCGCGCGCCCGCCCCATCTAGCCCCTCACCAAGGCTGAGCAGAGGCAGGCGGCATGACCGAACAGAACAATCAGACCCGCACCGCCCCCGTGCCCGGCCACCGCATTGGGCGCATGCTGCGGCTGGGTGGCATGACCACCGGCATCATGGGGGATATGCTGGCCGGTGGCCTGCGCCAGATGGCGCAGGGCCAGCGCCCGCATCTGCCCGGCCTCTTGCTCAGCCCCGCCACGGCCCGCCGCGTCACCCGCGATCTGGGTCAGATGCGGGGCGCTGCGATGAAACTGGGGCAGATGCTCTCGATGGATACAGGCCTTGTGCTGCCGCCCGAGATGACCGCAATCATGGCGGCATTGCGGGCCGAGGCCCCGCATATGCCACCCAAGCAGTTGCAATCCGTGCTTAACACCGCATGGGGCACAGGCTGGTATGGGCGGTTCAAGCGCTTTGATTTGCGCCCCTTCGCCGCCGCCTCTATCGGACAGGTCCACCGCGCCCAAACGCCCGATGGTCGCGATCTGGCCATCAAGGTGCAATATCCCGGCGTGCGCGCCAGCATCGACAGCGATATCGACAATCTGGCAACGCTCCTGCGCGTTCCGGGTCTTATCCCGCGCGAGATGGACCTTGCCCCGATGCTGCACGAGGCCAAGGCGCAACTGCATCAAGAGGCGGATTATATCGCAGAGGCCCGCCACCTGACGGCGTTTCAGACGCTTCTGTCTGGCTCAGATGCATTCCGCCTGCCCGAGCTGCACCCCGACCTCAGCACGCCCGAGGTGCTGGCCATGACCTATGTCGACAGCCAACCCATAGATGCACTGACCGATGCGCCCCAAGATCTGCGCGATCACGTGGCGCAACAGTTGATTGACCTGACCTTGCGTGAACTGTTGGAGTTTGGCCTGATGCAGACCGATCCCAATCTGGCCAATTACCGCTTTGATCCCGCCTCGGGACGGATCGTGCTTTTGGATTTCGGGGCGGTGATGGCGATTGATCCGGCCCTCACCGAGGAGTTTCGCACCCTGCTCAACGCGGCATTGGACGAGGATGCCGCACGCACCCGCGCGGCCATGCTGCGTATCGGCTATTTCAGCGCCGCCACCGCCCCCCGGCATCAGGCCCTGATCCTCGAGATGTTCAACACCGCCATGGCCCCGCTGCGCCAAAGCACAGCGTTTGATTTCGGGGCCTCCGATCTGGTCCGCACCCTGCGCGACATGGGTATGGCCATGGGCTCAGAGCGTGAGTTGACGCATGTGCCGCCCCCCGCCACGATGTTCCTGCATCGCAAGATCGGCGGCATTTACCTTTTGGCCAGCAAATTGGGTGCCCGCGTCGCACTGCGCCCACTGCTTGAGCGCCACCGCTGAGAACGGCGCCTAGTCGGCCAGAACCGGCAAGATTGCCGCGTCTCCCAGCACCGGGCAACGCCCACCCAGATCCAGCAACCCATGGCCAAAGATGTCATCCACGCCCGGCGCGCCCAGATCGGCGGCGCTCTGGCTAAGCGCCGCGCGCAGCTCTGCCGGGGTCATCCCCGGATTGCCCTGTTGCCAGAGCGCCACCGCCGCCGTCACATAAGGCACCGCAAAAGAGGTGCCGGTTTTCCACCGCGCCCCCTGAACCGAGGCCGCAGTCCAGACCTCGACCCCCGGTGCCGCCAGATCCACATGCGGCCCCCGCCCGGCGCGGCGATAGATCCCCCCGGCCTTGTCCACCGCTGTCACGGCAATCACGCTGTCATAGGCGGCGGGATAGGCGGGCGGCGCGTTTGGCCCGCCATTCCCCGCCGCTGCCACCACAACGACAGTCTGCGCCGCCTCAAGCGCTGCCAACGTCTCTTGCAAGACGCTGTTGGGCGGCCCCGCAAGGCTGAGGTTGATCACCGTCGCCCCGGCCCCGACCAGCTGATCAAGGCCCCGTACCAGCGTAAAGGCATCGGCGCGCTCATCCCCCGACTCCTTGTGAAACGCATCCACCGCCACCAGCGGAACTCCCGGCAAGAGCCCCGGCGCACGGGAGGCCGGATCGCCCACCAGCAGCGCCGCCACCGCCGTGCCATGAATGGCACTCGAGGCGTTGTAATCCTCAGGGGCCACCCGCGTCAGTGCCACCTGCGCGCCCGTAAGCGCGCTGTGATCGGTGTTGATCCCGGTGTCGATCATCCCGATCGTCACCGGCGCACCGCATCCCTGCGGCCCCAGAGGGTTGGGCCAGTCAATCAGGGCCCGCGCCGGACAATGCAGCCCCTCACAAGGCAGGGGATCACTGGTCTCCTCATCCGGCGCGCGGCTTTCCTCGGCTTCGACCCGGTAATAATGGTTGAAATCCGCCGTCTCGCCGGTGGGCAACGCCTGCACCGCCGCCCGCGCCTCGTCCAGCGTGGTGCCCTCTGGCACCGAAAGGCGTTGGATGTTCACACCAAGGCTAACCAGATCAATGCGGTCGATAATGCCATAGCCCTGCGCCACCAAAGCGGCGGCATCCACATCATTCAGCCCGCGCGCAATGATTTCGTTGGGGGCTTCGGTTGGGCGTGGCGCTGCACGGGGGGCTTGGGCGCGGGCGGCCTGCCGCGCAGGTTCTGGCAACGCGCCCCGAAAGAGCGCACGCAGATTGCGGCGATAGTCGCGAAGCGTGGTCTCACCCGTTCCAATCCCGCCAGACTTGCCACCGCTTCGGCTGCCACTGCTGCTGCTACTGCTGCTGCTACTGCTGCTGCTCCCGTCATCCCCATCATCCCCGTCGCCGTCGCCGTCACCATCACCATCACCGCCGTCGCCGTCATCGGCCCAAGCCATCGAAGCAGAAAAGCCCCCCTCAGGCCAAGGTCCAAGAGGCACAAGCCCAAGGATCAGAACCCAGACCAGTATCGCTCGTAACACGCGCACGGAATTTCCCCTCTTGTCGCCTTGCCTCAACATGCCATGTTACACAAAACGCTGTAACCCCGGTTTTATTCCCGCCCCCGTTTCAAAGGCCGCGCCGCAATGCCAGACAAGTTTACCGAGGATGTCGTGGCCTTGCTGCCTGCCCTCAAACGCTTTGCCCTCTCGCTCTGCCGTCGGGGCGATCTGGCCGATGATCTGGTGCAGATCACCGCCGAACGGGCGTTTCGCGCCCGCGACCGGTTTGACCCCGCGACCCAATTGCAACCCTGGCTCTTTCGCATCCTGCGCAATGCCTGGATCGACACGCTGCGCCGCGATGCCACCCGTGGTGAGGTGGTGGACATCCACGAAAGCCCCCAGCCCGATCCCTTGGACAGCGCCGCCCAAACCGATGATCGCCTGACCCTGAACGCCGTGCGTCGCGCGATGGAGGAATTGCCCAACGACCAGCGGCAGGTCTTGCACCTCGTCTGCATCGAAGGGCTCAGCTATGCCGAAACCGCCGCCACTCTCGACATTCCCCAAGGCACCGTGATGAGCCGCCTCAGTCGGGCGCGCTTAGCGCTTGCAAAATCCGTGGGAATAGACCGAGACCCCAGCCGTTAACCCCGTGTCAGGGGAAGGATCACACCGATGCAGATGGATGACGACAGATTGATGGCCCTCGCCGATGGCGAGATCACCGGCAGCGAAGCCGAGGCGTTGCACGACCGCATCGCCGCAGACCCGGACTTGGCCGAGCGCTATGCGCTTTTTGTCGAGACCGCGGAATTGGCGCGCCAAGCGATGCAGGACCTGCCCGAGGCGCAGGTTTCCGACGCGCTCGTCGCACGCATCCGCGCGATGGGCGCGGCCAGCGCCCCGCCAGAGGCCTCTAACGTGGTGCCCCTTCGCACCGCGCCAGCGCCCGCCGCGCCAACCCGCTGGCAGCCGATGGCACTCGCCGCCAGTCTTGCGCTTGCCGTGGGTCTGGGCGCGGGGCTGATGCTGTCAAACGGGGCTGAAACGCCGGTTGGTGCGCCCTTCAGCACCGCCCTGACCGAACATTTGGACAGCCTGCCTTCGGGCAATGCCGCGCAACTGCCCGATGGCACCGCCCTGACGGTGGTCGCCTCCTTCACCGATGCCGCAGGCCAGTTCTGCCGGGAATATGAGGCGGCAACGCCCGGACGCGGTGGCTTTGTCGCCGTCGCCTGCCGCGAGGATGCCGGATGGCAGCTGCAATTTGCCATGGCGCAAGCCGGTAACGCAGGGGCCGAGGCCGGATATGCCCCCGCCTCCGCGCTCGAAACGCTTGATGCCTATTTCACCGCCACCGGCGCAGGCCAGCCGATGACCCCGGACCAAGAGCGCGGCTTTCTGCGGTAAGGGGGCTGCGGGGCGCAAGGCACCCTAACCCGGAATGACAAACCGCCGGTCCGGATGCTCCAGCCAATCCGCAGATCGCGCCCTCAGCGCGCCCACCAAGGGCGCGAACCAATCCCAATTGGCCGCCGCACTGTCATTCACCACCAGCATCTTCTTGCGGCTATAGATCGGGGCCTCGCGCAACTCAAAAAGCCGCCCCTCCGACACCAGTGGTGCCGCCAGCGCACGCGGCAGATAGGCCGAGCCCCCCCGCTCCAGCAGGAATTGCAGCGCCCAAAACGAACTGTCAAAACTCACCCGCGCGATTCCGGCATCGTGATACGTCTCGCCATGGGCGCGGCGATACTCCTCGCCATGATCCACGAAAATATACTTGGGATCAGCCCGGATCGAAGTCACTTCGCGGTCAGAATAGAGCACCAATTCCTCGGGCGGCAACGCATGCGCGGTCTGATTGCCCCGCGCCGAGGCCCCATAGGTCAGGATCACATCCACCAGCCCCGCCGCCAGCCAATCCTCCAACTCGCGCCCGCCGCCCTGCTGCACCGACACCGCCATATCAGGATGGCCCTGCACCACCCCGTCAAAAAACGCCCGCCCCGGCCCGTGCCACAACTCGCGGTCACAGCCAAAGGTGCAGACCGAACTCAACCCCGCAGGCAGGCCCGTTTCATAGCGCGCCTGCCGCCAAAGCCCGGTCATGATCCGCGCATAGCGCAACAGCTTGGTGCCTGCAGGCGTCAGCGTCGTGCCCGATTTCTGCCGATTGAGAAGCTGTTGGCCCAACTCCTCTTCCAGCGATTTGAGCCGCGCTGTCACCGTTGATTGCGTCACGTTCAGCTTTTGCGAGGCCCGCACCAGATTGCCGGTCTCGACAATGGCCAGAAACGTCTGCAGGGCGGTGATGTTCATAGGGGTGCGCTCTCAATTCGAATTTCCCGCATATTTGCAGCAAAACAATTCGTTTTCAAGAATGCTGCTTTTGTGCGAATTTCCCCCGACCCGCCGCCTCGGCACCCCAGAACACGCAGGACAGACCATGACCCTAGAGCTTCGCCGCAGCCTTACCCTCGTGCAACGCACCCACCGCGAAGGCGGCAAGGACGTCGCCGACCCCACGCTGCTGGTCGCCGCCCTGGCGATCATTCGCAACCCGTGGTTCGGGCGCGGCCATGTCGAGGATCTCGGCCCCGAAATCCGCGATCAAGGCCCGGTTCTTGGCCGCCTGCTGACCGACATGATCCTTGATGTCACCGGCGACCGGCTTGAGGGATATGGCAAGGCCAGCGTCGTGGGTATGGGTGGCGAATTGGAACATGCCATGGCCCTCACCCATACGCTCTGGTTCGGCAACCAGTTCCGCGATGCGGTCAAGGCCAAGACCTATCTCGCGTTTACAAACACACGCGGTGCCGCAGGCGCAGCGCTGATGATCCCGCTGATGGACAAGGACGACGCCGGGCGGCGCTCGCATTACCAGACCATCCACACCGTTGTGCCGGACGCGCCCGCCGAGGATGAAATCATCCTCGCCCTTGGTGCCTCGGTGGGCGGTCATCCGCATCACCGCATCGGCAACCGCTACGAAGATCTGCGCGAGATGGGCCATGATGTCGACAATCCGGCGGGGGTCTGAATGGCGCGCACACCCGAGGGCACGGCCTATGACCTGACCGGGCCTTTGGATGCACCTCACGTGGTGCTGATCCACGGCCTCGGCCTCTCGCGCCACAGCACATGGGGGGTGATCGCCCCTCTGCTTGCCCGACGCTTTCGCGTGCTCTGCTACGATCTGCCCGGCCACGGTCAAAGCACGCCGCACCCCGGCCCGCTTACCCTCACCGCGCTCTCAACCCAACTCATCTCCTTGATGGACCGGCTCGACATTCCGCGCGCGGCCCTCGTGGGGTTTTCGCTGGGGGGCATGATCAACCGGCGCGCAGCGCTTGATCATCCTGCCCGCGTGACCGCCCTCGCGATCCTCAATTCCCCCCACGAACGCGCCCCCGATCTTCAGGCGCGGGTCGCGGCGCAGGCGCGGGATGCCGCTGCGGGCGGTCCGGCGGCCACGATCGACGCCGCGTTGGACCGCTGGTTCACCCCAGAATTTCGCGCAGAAAACCCCGCCAAGGTAGACGCCATCCGCCAGACCGTGCTCGCCACCGATCCCGCCAGCTACGCGGCGCATCGGTTGGTGCTGGCAGAGGGCGTGACCGAATTGATCCGGCCCCAGCCACCTCTGACACCGCCCGCGCTTGTCATGACCTGCGAGAATGACAGTGGCTCGACACCTGCCATGGCCGAGGCGATCGCGTCAGAGATCGCAGGCAGCCAGTGCCATATCCACCCCGCCCTGCGCCACCTCGGGTTGATTGAGGCGCCACAGGCCTTCGCGGGCAGGCTCACGCAATTCCTAAGCCGACATGCCTGAGCTTAGTCAGCCGCGTCGCCCAGCCATTTATACATGACGCGCGCATCCACCAGACCGGCCTCAGGATGGCGAAAGGCCCGTGGCAAATGGCCGACTGTCTCAAACCCAAGGCTCTGCCAAAGCGCAATCGCGCCCCGGTTGGTCTCGACCACGAAATTGAACTGCATCGCCAGATAGCCCAATTCGCGGGCCTCGTCCTGAGAATGCACACACATGGCCCGCGCAATACCCTGCCCGCGCGCGGCCTCAGCCACCATATAGCCGGCGTTGCACACATGCGCCCCGCCACCGGCCTGATTTGTCTTGAGATAATAGGTGCCCAGCACCTCGCCACCGCGCTCAGCCACATAGGTGGCGCGCGGCATCTCCATCCACAGAGAACGCACCGCCTCGCGGGTCAGCCCCGGTTCGATGGCATAGGTATCGCCTGCCCGGATCACATCCCGCAGGATGGGCCAGAGCGCTGCGAAATCCGCCTCGCGCGCCAGCCTGATGATGATACCCGCCTGATCTGTCATACCATACTCCCCCGCCCGCCATGGCTAGCGGCGGGCGCAGGGTTTGGCAAGCCTCAGCCGTTCAGATCAACCACAACCCGGCCCTTGACTTGCCCTTTCAGGATATCTGCCCCCAGACGCGGCAAATCCTCCAGCGTGGCGGGCGTGATCATCGCCTCCAGCTTGTCCATGGGCAAATCCCGCGCGATCCGCTCCCAGGCGCGGACCCGGTTGGCATAGGGCTGCATCACGCTGTCGATCCCCAACAGGTTGACGCCGCGCAACAGGAACGGAATGACCGTCGCTGGCAGGCCCGCGCCCCCCGCCAATCCCACGGCTGCAACGCTTGCGCCGTATTTCATCTGGCCCAACACCCGCGCCAGCATGGCCCCGCCCACGGCATCGACGCAGCCGGTCCAGTTCTCGCTCTCCAACGGTCGCTTGACGGTCTCCGCCAGTTCCTCACGCGGCACGATGCGGCTGGCCCCCAATCCGCGCAGATAGCCTTCTTGCTCGGGGCGTCCGGTCACGGCAGCCACCTCATGCCCCAGATGCGCCAGAATGGCCGTGGCCACCGATCCCACACCACCTGCGGCACCTGTGACCAGCACTTCGCCATGCCCCGGTTTGAGCCCGTGATCCTCAAGCGCCATCACCGCCAGCATGGCGGTAAAGCCTGCGGTGCCCACCGCCATCGCCGCGCGGGTATCCAACCCCTCGGGCAGCGGCACCAGCCAATCGGCGCGCACCCGCGCCTTCTGCGCATATCCGCCCCAATGCGCCTCGCCCACGCGCCAGCCGGTTAAAACCACACGGTCACCGGGCTTGTAGCGCGCATCATCACTCGCCTCGACCGTGCCGGCAAAATCAATCCCCGGCACATGCGGATAGGACCGCACCAAACCGCCGCCCGGCCCGATGCAGAGCCCGTCCTTGTAGTTCACCGTGGAATATTCGACCGCAACCGTCACCTCGGCCTCGGGCAGATCCGCAAGCGTCAACTCTTTGACGCCTGCCGATGTCTTGCCGCTCTCCGCGTCTTTCTCGACGACCAATGCCTTGAACATCTCTCTCTCCTTCTTTCTGCAAGGCGCGCGCGCCTCGCTTCATCTGGCCAAAAATACCTCGGGGGGGACGCCCGGAACGGGCGGCGGGGGCAGCGCCCCCATGCCCCCTCTCAGGCCCAGAACCCCGCCTGCACAGAGGCGTGGCGTTCCCCATCAGGCGTCACCACTCGCAACTCCGTCCCCGCCTCCCAATGGGTCATCCGCACCATGCCGATGGCTACGTTGGTGGCAAAATCCGGCGACCACGTGGCCGAACTCACCCGGCCCACACGCGCCCCCTTCTCTGACAGGACCGGCCACCACTCGCGGCAGGGCGGCACCGCCGCCCCCTCGATAGCAATGGCGCGGATCTGTTGCACCGGCCCTTCCTTGGCCACGCGGAGCAGCGCATCCCGCCCGATACACCCAATCGCCGTATGGGTGTTGCAAAACTTGCCCAGCCCGCATTCATGCGGCGTGTTGTCATCGGTCATGTCATTGCCATAGCTCAGCAATCCGCCCTCGATCCGCTCGATCAGGTTGGGGCAGCCGGCGTGCACATCCATGCTCTTGCCCGCCTCCATCAGCGCATTCCAGAGCGGCATGCCAATATCGCTGCCTTCGACATAGATTTCAAACCCGCCCTGCTTGGAATAGCCCGAGCGCGCGATCACCATATCCCGGCCTTGAAAATCAAAATGCCCAAAGCGGAAGAACCGCACATCGCGCACCGCGTCGCCAAACACCGCCGCCATCAGATCATCGGCGCGCGGGCCTTGAATGGCCAGCGGGCTCACGTCCGGCTCATCCACCAGCACATCCAGCCGCCAGCCCTGCGCGATCCCCTTGACCCAATAGAGCAGATCACTATCGGCAATCGAAATCCACCAACGGTCCTCGGCCAGCTTGACCGCCACCGGATCGTTGAGCATGCCGCCGGTCTCATCCACGATGGGCACATAGAAACACTGCCCCGGCGTCATGCCGCGCAAATCGCGCGGGGTCAGCATCTGCATCAGGCGGCCCGCATCCGGCCCCCGCAATTCCACCTGCCGTTCGCAGGCCACGTCCCAGACCTGCACCGCCTCTTTGAGGTGGCGATAATCCTCTTCGATCGAGCGAAAGACCGTGGGCAACAGCATATGGTTATAGACCGTATAGGCCTTGACCCCCGCCGCCTCGACCCCTTGGGAAAAGGGCGTGCGGCGCAAGCGGCGCGACGGGGACAGAAGCGGAGCGTTCATTGGGCCTCCTCAGGCATAAAAACAAGGTCGGTAATCGGCGCGGACAGGCCCGCGCGCGTCAGCATCGCATGCACCTGCCCCCGGTGGTGGGTCTGGTGGTTGAAAAAATGGGTGACGCAGGTGGCCACCGGCCGGGTGATCTCGCCGCCCACGGACCCAGAGTAAAACGTCAGATTGCCGGTAAGGTCGATACTGTGCACCCGCCCCGCCCACGCCTTGATCCGCCCATCGGTGGTGAACCGTTCCGCACTCCATGCGGCCCCCGTCGGGGTCAGCGTTGTGCTCTGCTCAAAGCGGGTCTCGGGCGGTGCGGCGCTGGCATCAAACCGGCTAAGCCACATCTGATCCGCCCAGAGAATATGGTTGAGCGTGCCGAGGATCGAGCCAAAGAAGGCCCCGTGATCCTCGGTCAGCACCTTGCGGCTCACCCCGTCTATCGCACGCATCACCTGCGCGTTTTGCCACGCATTATAGCGCGCCATCAGGCGCACATGATCCGCCGCCAGCAGCATCAGCGCGGGCCTTTCCAATCAATCTGGCAGATTTCCGCGCTGCGCCCGTCAAAATCCCACACCCGGCCAAAGGCGCGCACGCGCCCCTTGGTGGCGGTGGCAACGGTGATGTCGGGCCCCATCCAGTATTCGGTGTTGGTGACGACAATATCCTCGCCCTTGTGGCCCGGCACCGGCACCACTTCGCCTTGGATCATCTTGCCCACCATCAGGCGGCGCGCATTGCCTTCGGTCTCGAAAATGACCGGCGCGCGTTCGGCCCCGATAAACTCGCTGACCAGCACCCCAAAGAGGCCGGTCGCGCCGCGCGCCTTGCCGCTGAAGATATTGACCAAAGCGTCATAAGCGGCCTCGCTTGCGCGCTCGTCGATAAAGGCCGCCGCCTTCCAGTTGCCGCGCGCCATCAGGCCGGGAATTTCCAGCATAAGACCGACGTTGAGCCCGCTCAGGTCCTCATCGCCATAATGGCCCTCGTCGATGCGCACGCCCGACCACGCCTGACAATATCCCTCGGTGGGCGCATGCTTGCCCAAAGAGACCACGCAGGGGCAGAATACCGTGCAGTTGCAGTTGAGGATCAACTCCCCCTTGATCGCCCAGGGCACTGTGCCCAAAGTATCCAGAGCCATTTTTGGCCTCCTCTCTTAGATTGACGTGAACAGAACCCAAACCGATGCGGCCATCAGCACCGCGCCCAAGGGCCGGGTCAGATAGCGCCCAACTTGGGGCAGTTTTTCCAGAACCATGATCACCGTCGCGAGCCCCATGAAGGCAAGGTTCATGACCCCCCCGACAAAGGCCAGCGCCATCAGCGCCCAGCAGCAGCCAAGGCACACCAGCCCCAGCCGCACGCCGTTGCGCAGCGCACCTTCATCCCAATGCTGCATGAAGAACGACAGCGGGCGGCGGCATTTCGACAGGCAGGCCTCCTTGACCGGGCTGAACTGATAGGCCCCGGCCACGGCCAGCAAAACCGCCGACAAGACGCCAGAGCGGCTATCGCCAAACGCCGTCAGCAATCCAGCCTGAAACAGCGCCATTTGCGCCCCTGCCGCGATCACCGAAAACCCAAGCCAAACGCCCAGATACCCCACCACCAGCGTGCCGAACTGTGTCTCGCCGGTATGGCTCAGTTCTTCATAGGTCGCAAAGGCAGGCAGTGCTGTGGGGGCCATCATCGCCGCCGACATCAGCGCCCACATCAGGATGATGCGGCCAAATCCGGCGGCATCGGGCGTGACAATGCACAGGCTTTGCAAGAAATCAGCGCCGTAAATCACCGCCCCATCGCGCAAATCTGCGGGCAACGCCATCGCATAAAGCAGCGCCCAGGCCCCCAGAATAAGCGCGAACAGCACCAGCCAGTGCCCCCCACCCATTCGCCTGACCTGTGCTGCAATCATCGCCTCATCCCCGCGACTCACCTCTTGCGTTTAAATTGTCAGACATTTAAATGTATGACAAATGAAAATTGATCCGGATAACAAAGCCGACCTTTCGGCCCAAATAGCCGAGGCGATCCGCGATGCGATCGTCTCGGGTCAGCTCATCGTTGATGAACGCCTGCCCTCCGAGGCAGAGCTTGCCGATCACTTCGCCGTGTCGCGCCCCACGGTGCGCGAGGCGCTGAAACGGCTGGCCGCGCAATCGCTCATTCGCACCCAGCGCGGGGCCTTTGGCGGCGCCTTCGTCAACCGCCTCAGCTATCCCGAGGCCTATGGCCAGCAGATCACCACCGCCACGCTGCTCCTCAGCATGAACAGTATCAGCTTTGATACCGCCTGCGAGGCGCGCTATGCCTTGGAACGCGCCTGCACGCCCTTGGCGGCCCAGCGCCGCACGCCCGACACGCTCGCCACCATGCGCGCAGAGATTCACCGGCAGGGACAGCCGGGGCTGACCGATGAAAGCTTTTGCGCCTCTGACGTGGCGTTTCACCGCGCGCTTGTGGACAGTGCGGGCAACCCGGTGCTCAGCTATCAACTCGCCGGCGCGGTCGAGGCGATGCAGCCCCTGATGAATATGATCACCTTTACCGCCCGCTCGCGCGAGGCCATCGTGGGCCTTCACACCCGCATCGCCGATGCGCTGGCCTGTTCAGACGCCGAGGCCGCGCAAACCGCCCTGACCGAGCTAGAGGCCTATACGCTGACCCTTGGCCGCGATGTCATGGCCGCGCGCGCGCCAAAATAGCCCCTCAGACACCCCAAGCCGCGCATTTGCGGTCAATCGTCTTGCGCGCTACGCCCAAACGTCGCGCCGCCTCGGCCCGGTTGCCGCCGCAAGCATCGAGCACCGCCATGATGTGACGCTGCTCGACATATTCCAGCGTCTCGAGGGCCTGCTCGCCGCCGCCCCGGCCAGAGCCCGCGAATTCCTCGGGAAAGGCCCCAAGGATCACTGACCGCTCGATGAGATTGCGCAATTCCCGCACATTGCCGGGCCAGTCATAGCGGCTCAGCTTGAGCAGGACATCGGCATCAAGATCAAGCGCGGGCATCCCCAACGCCCCCGAAAATTCGCTCATAAAGAGCGCCGCCAGTTCAACGATATCCTCCTGACGCTCCTTGAGGCTGGGCATTTCCACGTTGACGATATTGATCCGGTGAAACAGATCCGCCCGGAACCGCCCGGCGTTCACCGCCGCCTTCAAATCGGCATTGGTGGCAAACAGGAACCGCAGATTAAGCGGGATTTCCCGTTCAGACCCGATGGGTCGAATACGCTTGTCCTCCAGCACGCGCAGCAGCGCCGCCTGCACATGTTCGGGCAATTGCGCCACTTCATCCAGCAAGAGCGTGCCGCCATCCGCATGCAGCAGCAGACCATCCTTGCGCGCGCGGCCATCCTCGACCACGCCAAACAATTCCTCGGCAATCCGATCCGCCGAAATCGCGGCACAATTAACCGCGACAAAGGGCTTCTCCGCCCTGTTCGATAGCCCGTGCAGGGTACGCGCCGCAATCTCTTTGCCGGTCCCGCTTGCCCCGGTGAAAAGAACCGAGGTGGGCGCAGGGGCCAGCTTGCCCAGCATCGCCCGCACGCTTTGAATCGCGGGCGAATGCCCCAGCAGCCGACCGCGCGCCGCCTGCCCGCCCGCCGACAATTCGTGCCGCAACAGGTAATTCTCCCGCGCCAGATATTTGCGGTCCAGCGCACGCGCGACCGAATTCAGGATCTGGTTGGCGCGAAACGGCTTGAGCACGAAATCCGTGACACCCGCCCGCAGCGCCTTGATCGCCGTATCAAGATCCGCGTAGGCGGTGATCAGGATCGTATCGGCAAATAACCCGACCCGCCGCTGCTCCTCCAGCCAGTCAAGGCCGGTCTTGCCGGGCATGATGTTGTCGAGAATGACCAGATCGAAATGCATCTGATCAAGAATCATCGCCCCCTCTGCACAGGTGCGCGCCTGCTCCACGTGACGGCACCGCGCCCCCAGCGTCTTGATAAGGAAATTACGCATTCCCGGCTCGTCGTCGATAATCAATACCGACGCATGCGCAAGGTTCTGGCCATAATCCTCCGCTGTTTCTTCGGGCGCGGGATGCGGCGTCATTCGGCCGCGTCACCCAACCGGACAGCATCACCCGCGCGCTTGGCCTCAGACGTATAGCCCAACTCGTGCAGCACGGTGGGGGCGGCGGCGGAGATCACCGCGCAGGCGATAAAGGCCGCAATCATCGCTTTCATTCTCTCAGTTCCCTTCTGTTGCGGTGGCACGGCGAAGATAGTCAATCATATCCTGCCGGTCCTCAGCCGCTGTGATCCGTTGCATTGGCATCTTGGAGCCGGGGATATAGTGATCCGGTCCAAGGTCGAAGAGCGCATCAATCGTTGTGTCATTCCAGACGATCCCAGCCCCATCGAGGATATCGGAATAGGCATAGCCCGGCACTGTCCCCGCCTGACGCCCAAAAAGACCATAGAGCGTCGGCCCCGCCTTGCGCGAAGGCGGCGGCGTCAGAGCATGGCAGATCGAGCATTTGCGCATGAATTGCCGCTCGCCATTTTCCATCTCCTCGGGCGCGCGCAAAAAACTGTGATCCGTCTCGCCCGCCGGGTCATACGCGCCCAGCATCTCGACCGGCCAGCCATAGACGACCTCGCTCAGCCCACCCGCATAGATCATACGCCCGTCGGGCGAAAAATCCAACGCCCAGACCGGACCGCGCGCCATGGCCTGAAAATCGCGGGCGATCTGCCAGGCATTCGTGTCGATCACCATGATATAGCCCTGCCCATCCCCCGCCGCCAATTGCGCTGTCGCGGCGTGATGGGCCATAGACAGCACCGGGCGACGCTCCAGCGTGAAATCCGCGATCTGCTCACCGCTTGCCGGGTCGATCACCCGCGTGGCCCCGTCAACCGCGCCATAGGCCAGCCACGCATCCTGAGGCCCCAACACGATCTTATTGATCCCAAACCCCTGATTCAGCAGTTCGCGCGGCGGGGCATCCACCTCTTGCCAGCGCCATTCCTGCAATGACCCATCCGCAGACGAGGAATACAAAAGCGACCCATCGCTGCTGAATGCCACATCGCTGACCGCCGCATCATGCCCCGTCAGAAAGCGCGCAGCCCCCCCCGCCACCGGCCAAATCCCAATCGAGCCGTCCCAACTCGCCGAGGCAATCCACGCCCCATCCGGCGACACATCCAGCGCCGCAACCTTGCCTTTGTGGCCAACGTGCCGGGTGCCCTCTCCGGTTTCCCTATCCCAGACGATCAGCGTAAAGTCATCGCCCCCCGACACAAGCCGCCCATCCTCCAGTGCCGCAACCGCAACCACCGCCGCCGCGTGACCTTCGAACCAGCGCGGGGTGCGTCCCTCCCAGAGGCCCACGGAATTGTCGAAACTAACCGACACGACCTCGCCACTCTCAGGCAGCACGCTCAGCCCCATGACCGGCCCGCCATGCCCTTTGAGCGTGGTGAACTCTTGCGCTGCCAGAGGGCTTGCCCCCGCCAGCGCCCACAGCCAGAGACCAAAGGCACGCGCCCCCATGGTTATTCCGCAGGATGCGCGGCCTTGCCGGGATCAGGCGCATGGCCCTTTTCCTGCAACTCCTTAAGCCACAGGCCATGATGCTCGCGCGCCCATTGCTCTTCGACCTCGCCCGACCCCATGGCGTCAAACGCGCCCTCCATGCCGACCGACCCAATGTAGATATGGGCCAGAATGATCGCGGTCAGAACAAAGGCCATGATCGAATGCCAGAGCGTCGCCAGTTGCATTTCCTCATGCGGTGCCAGCATCACCGGCAATTCGCCAAAGCCGACCGCTTGTGGCAATCCGGTCTGGTTGAGCATGACAAAGGTCTTGGCAAACATCGGCATCTCGAACGGAAAGAGCAGCGACAGGCCCGTGGCCGAGATCGACGCGCCAAACACGATCACCGCCCAAAAGATCATCTTTTGCCCGGCGTTGAATTTCTTGGCGGGCGGATGCACACCCTTGCTGAAAATCCCGCCGCCCACGGCCAGCCATTTCAGGTCCGTCCGGTTGGGAATATTGTGCAGAACCCACATAAAGAACACCATCACCAGACCCAGCATAAAGGCCCAGGAGATGTTGTTATGCACCCATTTTGACGCCACCGCGATGGTCGCGAACGCCTCATGCCCCAACAGCGGGATCACCACCGTTCGGCCAAACAGAACCACCAGACCGGTGATCGCCAGCACCACGAAAGAGCCCGCCATCAACCAATGGCCAAAGCGTTCGACCGCCTGAAAGCGGGTAACCGTGCGGCCCGTCTTGGCCCCGTCGATCCGGATTTTGCCCCGGACAAGGTAGAAAAGCGCCAAAAGGACCAGCGTACCCCCCAGCAGATAGGCGCCATAGGTGGCCAGCGGCCCCTTGCGGAACTCAAGCCAGGTCATGCCGCCGTCCTGAATGAGAACGCGCGCCTCCGGCCCACCGGCCGAGACCTTCACATCATCCAACCCATAGCGCAGCGCACGCCACACTTCGGCATCTGATGCCCCGCCCAAGGTGCCTAACTGGCCCGCCATACCGGCCGCGTCATCCGCGTTGCCCGTGGCGTTGCGGCGGAAACTGTCGTCAATCTGCTCGCCGCGCTGCCGGGCCAGAATATCGTCTAGCGTCTGTGCCCCGCCCGTGGCGGACCGGTCAGGCCCAGTGGCCGTTGGCGTGTCCTGCGCCATGGCAGGCAGTGCGAGCAGAAAACACAAAGCCAAGCTGAGAATTGCGCGCATGATGTCCTCGATCCAAGTCTTGATGTTACGATTTCTTCAAAAGAAATCGAACCGGAAACCTTTAAGGTTTCCGATTGCTTTCGCACCAATGCCGGAGGTCTCGGTGACCTCCGGCATTGGCATCAGCGCCTTCAGCCGCCGCTTTGCTGGCCGTAGGCAGAACCCCAGCCCCAAGCGCCCGAGCCGAAACCACGGGCCACAACGCGTTCGCGGTAAATGGCCGACACGACGTCGCCATCCCCCGCCAACAGCGCCTTGGTCGAGCACATCTCGGCGCAGATGGGCAATTTGCCCTCGGCGATCCGGTTGCGCCCATACTTCTGGAACTCAGCCTCGGAGTGGTTCTCTTCCGGGCCACCGGCGCAGAAGGTGCACTTGTCCATCTTGCCCCGGCTGCCGAAATTGCCCGCCTGCGGGAATTGCGGCGCACCGAACGGGCACGCATAGAAGCAATAGCCGCAGCCGATGCACAGATCCTTGGAGTGCAACACGATGCCCTCCTCGTTCTGATAGAAGCAATCCACCGGGCAGACCGCCATACAGGGCGCATCCGAACAGTGCATACAAGCCACCGAGATCGAGCGTTCGCCGGGGCTGCCGTCGTTGATCGTCACCACCTTGCGGCGGTTGATCCCCCACGGCACCTCGTGCTCGTTCTTACAGGCCGTGACACAGGCGTTGCATTCGATGCAGCGCTCGGCGTCGCAGAGAAACTTTGCTCTTGCCATTCTCTTTCCTCCTTACGCTGGCATGATTTTGCAGAGAGTCGCCTTGGTCTCCTGCATCTGCGTGACCGAGTCATAGCCATAGGTCTGAGCCGTGTTCGTGCTCTCGCCCAAGACATAGGGATCGGCACCGGCGGGGTAATTCCCCCTCAGGTCCTTGCCCTCGAAATGGCCTCCAAAGTGGAACGGCATAAAGACAACGCCTTCCGCCACCCGCTCTGTCACCATTGCCATGACCTTGACCTTGGCGCCTTCAGCCCCTTCAACCCAGACCTGTGCGCCGTCCCGCACGCCGATGTTATTGGCATCGCGCGGGTTGATCTCGACGAACATATCCTGCTGAAGCTCGGCCAGCCACGGGTTTGACCGTGTCTCGTCGCCGCCGCCCTCATATTCGACCAGACGGCCAGAGGTGAGGATGATCGGATACTCTTGCGAGAAATCCTTTTGCTGGATCGAGGCATACATGGTCGGCAAACGCCAAGCCTTGCGGTCCTCATAGGTCGGATAATCCGCCACCAGATCACGACGGTTGGTGTAGAGCGGTTCACGATGCAACGGCACTGGGTCGGGGAAGGTCCACACGACCGCCCGCGCCTTGGCATTACCGAAGGGCGCGCATTCGTGCTTGATCGCCACCCGCTGGATACCGCCCGACAGGTCGGTCTTCCAGTTGGCCGTAGGTCCGCCCACTGCGTCGATTGCGGCGCGCTCGTCTGCGGTCAGATCGCCGTCCCAGCCCAGATCCATCAGCATCTGCATGGTGAATTCCGGATACCCATCCTGAATCTCAGACCCTGCCGAATAGACACCCTCGGCCAAGAGGTTGTCGCCATCCCGTTCTACGCCAAACCGGGCACGGAAGGTCAAGCCACCTTTGGAAACCGGTATCGACATATCATAGAGATTGGCTGTGCCGGGATGGTTCATCTCGGCCGTTCCCCAGCAGGGCCAGGGCAGGCCGTAGTAATCGCCATCGGCCGGGCCGCCCTTGGCGCGCAACGTGGTGCGGTCAAAGGTGTGCTGGTTGGCCATATGCAGCTTAAGCCGCTCTGGGCTCTGGCCGGTATAGCCGATCGTCCACATACCCTTGTTGAACTCGCGGGTGATGTCTTCGACGTTGGGCTCTCCGGCTTCGTCAATCGCGATGTTGCGGAACATCCGGTCATGGAAACCAAACTTTTGGGCGAACAGCGCGAGGATTTCGTGGTCAACCTTGGACTCAAACAGCGGGTCCATGATCTTGTCACGCCACTGCAACGACCGGTTCGAGGCGGTGACAGAGCCGCGCGTCTCGAATTGCGTGGTAGCCGGCAGCAGATACACGCCATCGGTACGGTCGTTCATGACAGCAGAGACTGTCGGGAACGGATCGACCACAACCAGCATGTCCAGCTTTTCCATCGCGGTTTTCATTTCCTTACCGCGTGTCTGGCTGTTGGGCGCATGACCCCAGAGAACCATGGCCCGGACATTGTTGGGCTGATCCATATTCTCCTTGTCTTCGAGAACACCGTCGATCCACCGCGACACGGTGATGCCGCTGAGGTTCATCATCTTGGTGTCCGCATAGGTGGCATCCGAGAACCGGCTCTTGAGCCAATCCATATCCTCGCCCCAGACACGCGCCCAATGCGCCCAAGATCCTTCCGCCAGACCGTAATAGCCGGGCAGCGTGTCGGCCAGAACACCAAGGTCCGTGGCCCCCTGCACGTTGTCATGTCCGCGGAAGATGTTGGTGCCGCCACCGGCCACACCCATGTTGCCCAGCGCCAGCTGCAGGATGCAGTACGCGCGGGTGTTGTTGTTGCCGTTGGTGTGCTGGGTGCCACCCATACACCAGATAACAGTACCGGGGCGGCTATTGGCCAGCGTCCGCGCCACGCGGCGCAGCTGCTCGCCCGGCACGCCGGTAACGCGCTCGGTTTCTTCTGGGGTCCACTTGTTCACCTCGTCCTTGATCTGGTCCATGCCCCAGACGCGGGTGCGGATGAATTCCTTGTCTTCCCAGCCATTCTCAAAGATGTGCCACAGGATACCCCAGACCAGCGCCACGTCCGAACCGGGACGGAAACGCACATATTCATCAGCATGCGCCGCTGTGCGGGTAAAGCGCGGGTCGCAGACGATGAGCGGCGCGTTGTTTTCTTCCTTGGCCTTCAGCACGTGCAACAGGCTGACAGGATGCGCCTCGGCAGGGTTGCCACCGATGATGAAAATGGCCTTGGAATTGTGGATGTCGTTGTAGCTGTTGGTCATGGCGCCGTAGCCCCATGTATTCGCAACGCCCGCAACGGTGGTCGAGTGACAGATCCGCGCCTGATGGTCGACGTTGTTCGTGCCCCAATAGGCGGCGAATTTGCGGAAGAGATAGGCCTGTTCGTTATTGTGCTTGGCAGAGCCCAGCCAATAGACGGAATCCGGCCCGCTTTCTTCGCGGATCTTCATCATGCCGTCGCCGATCTCGTTGATCGCCTGCTCCCAGCTGATGCGCTTCCACTCTCCACCCTCTTTCTTCATCGGGTATTTCAGGCGGCGCTCGCCATGGGCATGCTCGCGCACGGCGGCACCCTTGGCGCAATGCGCGCCCAGATTGAACGGGCTGTCCCAGCCGGGTTCCTGCCCCGTCCAGACACCATTTTGCACCTCGGCCACAACCGTGCAACCGACCGAGCAATGGGTGCAGACCGATTTGACCGTCTGAACCGCCGCCGTCGCAGCGCTCTGCGCATTGGCGCGGGTCACGGTGCCCCCCATGGCACCGATTGCGGCAAGGCCACCGATGGCCAAACCGCTGCCACGCAGGAATGCGCGGCGGTCCACCGATGTTCCGGCGACCTCGGACAGGATACTGGTCCGCTGGGGGCGGCGTGCAACCCCGTTGGTCTTTTTCCTCAACATGTTTCTCTCTCCTCCCTGGGCCTCTTGGGCTGGGTACTGCGATTGTCCCTGACGCTCTGGCCACTTGGCCGCGCACCAGCGTTGACGGGCGTCCGATCCTAGAAGCGGGCGCTCTCGAAATAGGCGCGGGTATGCGCGGTGTCCTGCATCCGATCCGATGTCAGGTCTGGCTCTGCGGCTTGGGCCTCGCCCGTCGTGACCATCGTTGCGACCGCGACAGCGGGCGCGCCGGTGGCGGCCAGTTTCAGGAAATCACGGCGGCTGCTGCCAGCCTCGGTCTTCCGGGTCATGAAGGTCTCCCTCCCCTCGTTGTGACGGATCGCTCCGCCGGTTGCGATACGGGCTTACGCCCCGCTCATTCGAAAGCCCTGCGCCTCGATCTCCATGAACACCCGACCGACCGCGCCGACCGAGGCATAGAGAACCGAACTCTGCGCAGCCTCCAAATCCGTGAAAAAATGCCCGGCCCAAGGGCCGATATGCTTGGCAAAGAACGCCTGTTGATCGGCCAGCGTCGCAGGCTTGCCAAAGCGCCCTCTGATAAGTCCCGCCATCATCTCCATGAGCGAGGCGATATTGTCCTCCGGCTCATAGACATTTTGCGCACGGGTCATGCCGCGCGCGGCCATGTCGCGGCGCAGCCCCGCCAGCGGCTTCTCATTGAGAAAGCCGGTTAGATAATAGCTGGCATAGGGCAGCAATTCGCCCCGTCCCAGCCCGATAAAGAGCGCGTTGAACTCGCGCTCGACCCCGGCAGGCTTGCTCACCCCAGCCACACGCGCCAACGCGCTCACGGCTTGGCCCATTGGCGTTGCATCCCCGTTCAGCGCGGCGGTCTGTGCCAACAGCGCCTCACCCGGCGGGCGGGCCAGAATGGCGGCCAGAAAATCATAAAGATCGGCACGCAGCGCATCCTCTGCGGCGATCTCCGGCTCTTGGGCTTTCAGCGCCTCGGCTTGGCTCATGCGGATACTCCAGCCTGTTCATCAAATTGAAATCGCATCCTGCGGCGCGGCGGCAGGGGGGTGTCATCCTGTGCCGTCACTGTCTCGGCCTCCGCAAATGCACCGCTTGTCTCAGAACCTGCATCCGGGTCGGGCGCGGCCTCGACCTCTGCGACTTCTACCAGTTCGGGCTCATCGGCTAGGGCCACAACCTCAGCCTCTGCTGGCCCTCGGGCCAATGCCTCGGCTTGGCGTGCCATTTCCTGAACATGCGCCAGCATGCCCTTACCCACCTGATAGGTGGTCTTCATACCCGGCACCACCATCGCGGCATCGGTGTAATCGTCGGCATAGTCGTTCAGACCGTCCAGGTTGGCCAGCACCGGATTGCTGACCCATAGCCGCCGCAGCGCCCGCCGCCGAAGCCGCTCTGGCACCGCCTTATCCATAAAGACGCGGAAATCGTCGCCCATTTTCAATGCGTCAGGATCGGGCAGACCCAATTCCTCGCACAGCTCTGCGTCGGTCTTCTCCTCAAGCTCTGCCTCGCGGGCGGCTGCCGCAAGCTGCTCTGCTGCACGCGCCTCGTCTTGCGCCTCAGCTTCAACCCGCGCCTTGCGCCGGGACCAGAAATCAGACGCGCGGCTCAATTCAGCCTCCCACGGCGCATCCGCTCTGGCGTGGCAAAGACATCGCGCGGCTGCACGATCCGTGCATCCCCGATGCCGTCCTGCGCGCGACCATCGGCCTGCTTGTCACGGCGACGCTTCTGAAACGCCTCTTCCTGATGATGTGCTTCGACAAAATCGCGGACCAACGCCACCAGCCCCTCGGGCATCGGCACCTTTTCCACAATATCATCGCCATTGTCGGCATAATCCTGCGCCTCAAAGGGCGAGGCTGTGACCAGCACAACCTCATAAGGCGCGCGCTCTAGATCAGCATTGGGCCGGTTTCGCATGATTACAAAGACCGACGGCACCCGTGCGGACAGCCCCTGCAAATAGGCCTCGGTCTGGGTGTGATGCAGATCAAGCAACACGGTCGCGGCGTGGAAGTCCACCGCCTCGCCCTCGCGCCGCAACTCGCGCCAATCCGCCTGCGGCGCCCCCGGCAGAACCGACACCGCCCGCCATGCCCACGCAGCCCACCGGGTAACACCCGGCGTACGTCGCATGACAATGCCCAAGGGCACCATCATCTGTTTCTCAAGCATCTGTGTTTCGTGGCGATAGGTCACGCGGTCGTGCATCCTTTGCTGCGTGGTTCCAGATTGGTTTGGTTTCCGGACCACGCAAAGCCCTTTTTGTGTGCAACCGTCCACATCGAGTCCGATCCGGACATTTTGAACCACCCATCGGCACGTCAGCGGCCTCAAAGGACAGAATGTCCAGTTGGCCCTTTTCAATGCTGCACTGCCGCATGACAAGATATTGAAAACAAACAGAATCAATCGGGTTTAAAACAGCGCCTGAACCGGCCCTCTCCCAAGGCCGAACGATTCGAAAAGCGGTTTACGAGGGCTTCGAATCATGCCTAATCTCTGCGCAAAGTGACCGATCCGGTCCGCTTCCCAGACGTGTCAAACACCGGGGTAAACATGCCTAAACACCTGATTTTATGCGATTGTTCCGCCAGCCAGACGCTCGACCCCGAGGGGCTCTCCAAGGCCACCGGCCTGAGCTGTTCACGCCTACACAGTGCGCTCTGCACCGATGAAATCGAGGCCGCGACCAAGGCCATCACCACCGGCGAGGCAATTATTTGTTGCGCCCAAGAGGCCCGCTTGTTCGAGGATCTGGCAGCCGATCTCGAGGTCGACAGCCCCCCCCTGATCGACCTGCGCGACCGGGCCGGTTGGTCGGATGATTCAGCCTCAAAACTACCCAAAATGGCCGCCCTTCTGGCCGAAGCCAGCCTGCCAACCCCACCACAAAAGACCGTAGACGTCATATCCGAGGGGCTGTGCCTTATCCTTGGTGCTTCGGATGTGGCCCTGCCCGCCGCTGAAAAACTCGCCCCCCTCCTTGGCGTCACCGTGCTCTTGACCGACGAGACGGACCCGCCCGAGAACCGCGATTTCGATGCCATTCGGGGCCGGATCACACAGGCCAGCGGTGCGCTTGGCCAGTTCGAGCTGCGCATCGACGCGCTGCAACAGATCAACCCCGCCGGACGCGGTGCCCTGCGCTGGACCGCACCGCGCGACGGCGGGCAGACGCACTGCGATGTGCTCTTGGACCTGCGCGGCGGCACGCCCCTCTTTCCCGCCCCCCAGAAACGCGAAGGCTATTTGCGCGCTGATCCCGGCAGCCTGCATGCCGTCTCGGATGCGGTCTTTCAGGCCGCCCAGATGATCGGCACCTTTGAAAAGCCGCTTTACGTGGCGCTTGAGCCGCTCATCTGCGCCCATTCCCGCGCCGAACAGACCGGATGCAGCAAATGCCTTGATATCTGCCCCACCGGCGCGATCAGCCCGGATGGCGACCACGTCAGCATTGATCCGATGATCTGCGCGGGCTGCGGGGCCTGCGCCGCGCGCTGCCCCTCGGGGGCCATTACCTATGATGCGCCCCCCCCTGATATGACCTTCCGCCGCATTCAGACGCTGGCGCAGGCCTATCGCAAGGCTGGCGGCACCGCCCCGCGCCTGCTTGTCCATGACACCCCCCATGGGGCCGAGATGATCCGCCTTGCCGCCCGCCACGGGCGCGGGCTGCCCGCCGATGTGATCCCGCTAGAGGTTTCGGCGCTTGCAGGCTTTGGCCATGCTGAGATCCTCGCTGCCCTCGCCTCGGGCTTTGCCGAGGTGGCGATCCTGCTCGCCCCCACAACCGAACGCGACGCGCTGGATCAAGAGGTGCCGCTGGCGCAGGCCATGGCCGGCGCAGGCACCGTCCACCTGCTTGACCTCACCGACCCGGGCGCGCTCTGCGACGCGCTCTATGGCGCGGCCCCGCCCGCGCCCCTTGCCAGCCCGGTCCTGCCGATGGGCAGCCGCCGTCAGGTCGCGCGCCTTGCCGCCAAATCCCTCAACCCATCGGGTGGCACCCTGCCTTTGCCCACCTCCGCCCCATACGGCGCGGTGCTGGTCAATACCGAGTCCTGTACGCTGTGTCTCTCCTGCGTCTCGCTGTGCCCCTCGGGCGCGCTGATGGACAATGAGGACAAGCCGCAATTGCGCTTTCAAGAGGATGCCTGCCTGCAATGCGGCATCTGCGCCACGATCTGCCCGGAAAAGGCCATCACGCTTGAACCGCGCATGAACCTTGACGACACCGCCCTAACCCAAGTGGTGCTGAACGAAGAAGAGCCATTTGCCTGCGTCGAATGCGGCACGCTTTTTGGCTCCAAGGCCACAATCAACCGCATCACCGAGAAACTCGCGGGCAAGCACGCGATGTTCGCCACCTCGGATGCCGCGCGCATGATCCAGATGTGCGAAGGCTGCCGCATCAACGCGCAGTTCAACTCTGCGAACAACCCCTTTGCCATGGGGGATCGTCCGCGCGTCCGCCGCACCGAAGATTACCTGACCAAACGCAAGGATCACTGAACTTGGATCGGCGCGCCCAGATCGGCGGGGGCCAGCCCCGCCACATAGGCGATGATCGCCTCCAACTCATCGAGCGTGACCTCGATGGGCGAAATCGGCGAGGGCAGATGGCTGGCAAAGGGCTGGGTGACACCGGCCACTTGGGTAAAGGCGGGATGCGGCTTCAACGCGAAAAAGCTCTGAAACCGGGCATCCCAATCGGCAAAGGTGCGCAGCACGGCAAACGACGGTGTCGAGCCGATCGCCCCCATCCGGTTCTCGGGCGCCACAACGTGACAGCGCCCGCATTGCAGCAAGGACACCTCTTTGCCAAGGGCGGGATCGCCGTCGAACACCGCCGCCGCCTCGGCCTCTTCCACAACCTGCGGCAGGCCAAAGGGGGCCACACCGGCCACCTCATAGCTTGTCACCGTGCGCTGACCTATCTCGGATGTCAGCCAATCGGCAAACAGGGCCGCCCCCGGATGCGTGCCCGAAACGCCCATGCGCCAGACCGCGCCCACGCCCTCGAACACCGCGCGGCCCTCTTCTTGACCCAAAATGATCTCGGCCTCGCTTGCCTCTGCCACCACCTCGACCCGCACCCCGGTCTTGAGCGCAAAGCGCGGCACGAGATAGCCCAGCAACCCGGACTCGACCAGAACCACCGGCGCGCTCAGCCGAAACCGCTTGTCATCGGCCCGCGCCAGATCAGGCATAAGCCACAGCAGCGCTGCGAGCCACAGCATCGCAATCCGGGACAGTCGCGTGTAAGGGGTCACCAACAGGCACATACCCAAGCCTAGAAAACCGCCTATATCGGCGTCAAGCATTCAGATCAGCAAAGGGAGAGACCAATGAGCGACGATTTCAACATGTCGATGCGCAAATTCCTCAAACAAGTGGGCGTCACCTCGCAACAGGCCATCGAAGACGGCCTGCGCAAAAAGGGCGCGACCGCCGGACAGGAATTCACCGCCAAGGTGGTGCTGACTGTCGATGGGCTCGATATCGAACACACCGTGACCGGCATTATCAAAGGGCAGGACTGACGTGGCATTGACCAGAGAGAGCGTCCTTGAGGCGCTCAAGAAGATCACCGATCCGGTCAGCGGCTCGGACATCGTCGCCGCAGGCGTGATGCGCGCCCTCACCATCGACGGCGGCACCGTGCGCTTCGTGCTGGAAATCGACCCGGCCAAGGCGCAGGCCTATACCCCGGTGCGCGACGCCGCCGAGGCGGCGGTCAAGGCTCTAGCGGGGGCCGAAAGCGTCTCGGTCGTGCTCACGGGTCATTCGACCAAGGCTCCGCCCGATCTCAAACCTTCCCGCAAGGCAGAGCCGAAAGGCCCCGAAAAAGTTCCCGGCGTCAATCACCTGATCGCCATCGCAAGCGGCAAGGGCGGCGTGGGCAAATCCACCGTTTCCGCCAACCTCGCCTGTGCGCTGGCCGCCGAAGGGCGGCGCGTCGGCCTCTTGGATGCCGATGTTTACGGCCCCAGCCAGCCGCGCATGCTGGGCGTCTCTGGTCGCCCCGCCAGCCCCGATGGCAAGACCATCCTGCCGATGCGCAATCACGGCGTGACGATGATGTCTATCGGCCTCATGACCAACGAAGGTCAGGCTGTGGTCTGGCGCGGCCCGATGCTGATGGGCGCGTTGCAACAGATGCTGATGCAGGTGCAATGGGGCGCTTTGGATGTGCTCTTGGTGGATCTGCCGCCCGGCACCGGCGATGTGCAAATGACACTGGCGCAAAAGGCGCAGGTGGATGGCGCGATCATCGTCTCAACGCCGCAGGATGTGGCGCTTCTGGATGCCCGCAAAGGGATCGACATGTTCAACCAGCTGCATGTGCCGGTGCTGGGCATGATCGAGAACATGAGCACGCATATCTGCACCAACTGCGGCCATGAAGAGCATGTGTTCGGCCATGGCGGCGTGCGGGCAGAGGCCGAGAAACTGGGCGTGCCGCTCTTGGCGGAAATTCCCCTGCATCTCGACATTCGCGTGGCCTCGGACGGCGGCGCGCCGATCGTTGTCTCGAAACCCGACAGCCCACAGGCGCAGGCCTTCCGCGAGGTGGCCCGCCACCTCATCAACGCAGGGCTGGCATGACCACGCCCAGCTTTCCACCTTTGATGTCAGGGCGCGCCGTCACCGGCGCGACCCACCCTTTTGATATGGCCTGCACCCTTGCCGCAGAGGGCTGCGATGCAGGCCTCATCGTGCATAACCTCACGGCCAATCACCTGATGGCCGCCATCGTCCTCGCCCCCGAGGTGCCTCTGGCCGACGCAATGCTGATGCTGCCCACCTGCGGCGTCGGCTTTCAGAATGCCTTTGGCGCGCTCGCCCCACCCGAGGTGGCCGTGCATCTCGAATGGTCGGGCGGCCTCCGCCTCAACGGGGCCTCTTGCGGGCGGCTGCGCGTGGCCGCAGGCGGCACCGACCCCGAGGTCGAACCCGACTGGCTGGTGATCGGCCTTGATCTGCCGCTGATGCAAATCGCAGAGCGCCCCGGCGACCAGCCCGACCAGACCTCGCTCTATGACGAAGGCTGCGCCGAACTCGACCCCGTGGAATTGTTAGAGGCTTGGGCGCGCCATAGCCTCGTGTGGATCAACACATGGGAAGACGCAGGCCCCCGCGCGCTCCATGCCGAATGGCGCGGCCTTGCCTGGCGCATGGGCGAAGAGATCACGCAAAACGGCCGCACCGGGACGTTTCAGGGCGTGGACGACCGCTTTGGCATGCTCTTGCGCGAGGGCGACACCACCCATCTCATCCCGCTCACCACCCTGTTGGAGACCCAATCATGAAACTCGCCCGCGCCATCCATTTCGACGAGAGCGATCAGCGCGTCTACCACAGCCCCGCGCGCACCGGCGAATGGTGCATTTCGGGCGGGTTCGAGTTTTCCAACTGGTCCGAAGCGGACCTGACCGGCAAATCCCGGCAGGCGTTTTCCAACGGCTGGCTCGGGGTCGAAACCTTTGGCCGCGTGACCTTTGTCGCCGTGACCCAAGTCGAAGAGGTCGAGATTGCCACCCTGACACAGGCGCTGGCCCAACATTTCGTCGACATCTACGGCGCGCCGGACCTCGCCGCAGCCCTCCCCGTCGCGCGCGAGGAAGTGGCACAAATGGCCGACCTCTGCGAAGATCACACCCCCAACACCCTCCTCACCGTGATCCGCGAACTGACCGAGGCGGGCGTGCGCGAAACCTTCAGCGTGATCGAAGCCCAAGACGCGGGGCTAGAGCAATTCGCGTTGCACGGTAGCCTGGATGACGACCACGGGCACGATCACGACCATGGGCACGGGCATGGGCATGGGCACAAGCACTGAGGCACGTTGAGAAAAGGCTGAGTGGCTTTTGGGTTTGAGGTCGCGCGGGAACACGGCCCGAGACGTTTCCCCCGACAACAGGCGTGCAAGGGCTCGGGCGGTCCGGCACTAGGGAGCGAGGTGAAGGACAAAGCGGACACGTGCCGCGATACACAGCAAGGTCTGCTATGCGGACCTTGCAGCCACTGGACCTCATGCTTTCGATGGCGGCTTTTTGCACGGATACTTGTTATGGTAGGAGGCGTAGATGGAACATTCAGTTATTCTTCGCGGCTATCGCTACAGTGTTTACAACCGCATTGCGCGCGTCGTGCTGCACGAAAAGGGCGTCGCGTACGAAACTGACGAGATTGATCCTTTCGCACCGGATGTCTCGGAAGACTATCTCAAGCGCCATCCTTTTGGTCGGGTGCCTGTTCTGAGCCATGGTGAGTTTGATGTATTCGAAACTTCCGCAATCTCTCGGTACGTAAATGCGGCCTTCGGGGGACCGGAGTTGATGCCAGCCAAAGCTAAGACATTGGCACGCGTCACGCAGGTGGTCTCAATTGTCGATAGTTACGGCTATCGCCCTATGGTCCGACAGGTTTTTGCCCATCGAGTTTTTCGGCCTGCTGCAGGTGAATGGGCAGATGAAGCTGAGATCCGGGCGGGAATCGATGCGTCTCACGTCGTACTAAGTGCACTGAATAGTATCGCAAAAGAGGGGGGCATCTTGGATGGTCAGAGTTTCACCCTTGCAGACTGCCACCTTGCACCGATGATCGCTTACTTTGTTCAAGCACGAGAAGGTGCTAATGCATTGAAGGCTTACTCAAAGCTTGCAGATTGGTGGGCAGCCGTGTCGCAACGGGAAAGTCTCCACGCCACTGAACCCGGCCTTCCAAGCAACTGACGCATTTCGCCCTTTCGGGAAGCGGTCACTCATGCAAGTCGCAGCATTCGGCGCAACGGGCTCGTACCTGCAGTTCGCTGTAGCAGGCACGAATGTCCGCTAAAGGCCACTCACATTACCGCGACCACCAGCGGCCTTGCCTTGCGACCGGATGGCTGAACATCTCCCTTCCCTCCACCGCCTTCCTCCCCTATCCCATCCCAAAACCCAGACCGCAGGAGACACCATGCAGAAAAGACCCTTGGGCCGGACCGGGATCGAGGTGAGCGCGCTCTGCCTTGGCTCGATGACATGGGGCTCTCAGAACACCCCGGCAGAGGGCCATGCGCAGATTGACCGCGCGCTGGAGCGCGGCGTGAACTTCATCGACACCGCCGAGATGTATCCCACCACCCCCATCAGCGCGGAAACCACCGGCCGCACCGAGGAAATCATCGGCGACTGGATCAAAGCCTCCGGTCGGCGCGCGGATGTGATCCTCGCCACCAAACATTCCGGCAAGGGCTTCCAACACGCCCGCGACGGCGCGCCGATCACGGCGGGGTCAATCCCGCAGGCCATTGAGGGATCGCTGCGCCGCCTCAAGACCGATCACATCGACCTCTACCAATTCCACTGGCCCAACCGGGGCAGCTATATGTTCCGCCAGAACTGGGCCTTTGACCCCTCGGCCCAGAACCGCGCCGAGACAATCGCCCATATGGAGGAGACGCTCGAGGCCCTGCAACGCGAGGTCGCGCGCGGCACCATCCGCGCCTTCGGCCTCTCGAACGAGAGCGCCTGGGGCATGGCGCAATGGCTCCGGCTGGCCGAGGCGGGCCACGGCCCCCGCGCCGCCACGCTCCAGAATGAATACTCCCTCCTATGCCGCCTCTATGATACCGACCTCGCGGAACTCAGCGTCAACGAGGATGTGGGCCTTCTGGCTTTTTCCCCCCTCGCGGCGGGGCTGCTCAGCGGCAAATATCAGCACGGCGCGCTGCCCACCGGCTCGCGCATGGCGATCAACGGCGATCTGGGCGGGCGCAAGACCCCGCGCGCGTTTGAGGCCGTCGCGGCCTATCACGACGTGGCGCAGAAACACGGGCTTGACCCCGTGCAACTGGCGCTTGCCTGGTGCCTCACGCGCCCCTTCCTTGCATCCGCCATCTTTGGGGCCACGGATATGAACCAACTTGATCTGGCGCTTGGCGCGGCGGACATCACGCTCGCCCCAGAGGTGCTGAGCGATCTCGACGCCACCCACAAGGCGCATCCGATGCCCTTCTGATCCCTACCGCTTGCGCCGCGCGCCGGGGGTCTTGGACTGAAACCCCGGCGGGCGCTGCGCCACCCAGGCGATGAATTTCGCCAAACGCGGATGCGCGCGCAAGGCCTCGACAGTGGCATAACTGCGCGCCAATTCACCTTCCGTCAACGTCGCGTGAATCTCGTTGTGGCAAATCTGATGCAGGCGCACCACCGGGCCCCCTTTGCCGCCCTTCAACTTGGGCACAAGGTGATGCAGGCTCTGGCGCGCCTCGGGCGGGATTGGACGCAAGCAAAGCGGGCAAATGGGCCATTCCGACAGTTTAACTTGATCCTTTCGCAGCCTGCGGGCAAGAGGATGGCGTGTGCGAGACAAAAGGCAAGGGGTGTGTGATGGACGGGCAGCCAGAGATCATCGGGCAGGCACTGGGCTACGCGATGCAGGGCTGGGATCTGGCCAAGGGCTGGCTTCTTAGCCCCGCCGCCTGGTCGCAGTTTGGCCTGCTGGTGGTGGCGTGGCTCTTGGCCGTGCTGATCACCCGCCGGATACGGCCCGCACTCGCCCGGTTTCTGACCCCCCCTGCAGAGCAAGAGAACATCATCGCCTCAGCGCGGCGGTTCATCCTTATGTTCCTGCCGCTCCTGATGCCGCTGCTCGCCTATGGCCTCACCGGCATTGGCGAAGGCGTCACCCGCTCGATCTTTGGCACGGGCGATGTCATCGCCTTTGGCAAGCGGCTGTTTCTCGTCCTCGCCGCCCGCCTCTTTGTGCGCGAAATCCTGACCGATCCGTTTCTGCGGGCGCTTGGCCGCTTCGTGCTGATGCCGGTGGCGCTGCTCTATCTCTTTGACCTGCTCGGTCTGGCCAATGAAAAACTCGCCGCGATATCGGTCGATCTGGGCAATATCAGCTTTTCGGCCCTCGCGCTCATTCGTGGTGCGGTCTCTGGCGCGCTGCTTTTCTGGCTTGGGCGCTGGTCCAACAGCCAATCCGAGGATTTTATCAAGCGCCAGCAGGAACTCCGCCCAGCCACCCGCGAACTGGCGATGAAGGCCAGCCAGATCGTGATCTTCGGCGCGGCCTTCCTGCTGCTGATGTCGATCATGGGCATCGACCTTACGGCGATTGCCGTCTTGGGCGGTGCGCTTGGCGTGGGCATCGGCCTTGGCCTGCAACAGATCGCGGCCAATTTCGTCTCGGGCGTGATCCTGCTGTTGGAGGGGCAGACGACCGTGGGCGATTACGTCGTGCTCGATGACGGATCAGAGGGCACTATCGTCAAAATGACCGCCCGCGCCGCCATTCTGGAAACCGTCGATGGGCGCTGGATCGTGGTGCCCAATGAGGATTTCATCACCTCCCGCGTGGTCAACTATTCCGACGCCGGCAAGCGGCACCGCTATGAGGCCGCCTTTTCCGTCAGCTACGACACCGATATCACGCGCATCCCCGCGCTCATCGAACCCGCTGTCGCCGCCGTGCCCGAGGTGCTGAAAGATGGCAAACACGCCCCCGAATGCGAACTCAAAGCCTTTGGCGAAAGCGGTGTGGATTTCTCGGTCGAATACTGGGTCGATGGGATCGAGGACGTGACCGGCAAATACCAATCCGACGTGCTTTTCGCGATCTGGAACGTCCTGCGCGCCGAAGGGGTCGAAATGCCCTATCCGCAGCGTGTGGTGCATCACCGGGGCCTGCCCACCCCCGCGATCCCCGCCGCATGACCGACGCGCTGGTCATCGGGGCTGGGCCTGCGGGCCTGATGGCGGCGCGCGAACTGGCGCGGGCCGGGCTGCGCGTGGTGGTGACCGAGGCGAAACCCTCGGTGGGTCGCAAATTCCTGATGGCGGGCAAATCCGGGCTGAACCTGACCAAGGTGGAACCGTTTGAGGAGTTTCTCGCCGCCTACGGCCCCGGTGCCGACGCGCTGCGCCCGATGCTTGCCGCCTTTGGCCCCGACGCGGTGCAGGATTGGTCACGCACCTTGGGGCAAGAGGTCTTCACCGGCTCTACGGGCCGGGTCTTTCCAACGGTGATGAAGGCCTCGCCGCTTCTGCGCAGTTTCCTTTCGGAATTAAAGGGGCTTGGGGTTGAAATCCGCACCCGCTGGCGCTGGTGCGGATGGGACAATGGCGCGATTTTCGACACGCCCGAGGGCACGCAACGCCTGCATCCCACCGTGACCGTGCTGGCCTGCGGCGGCGCAAGCTGGGCGCGGCTTGGCTCGGACGGGGCATGGGCGGCGCATTTCGACGCCGCCACATTGGCCCCGTTTCGCCCCGCCAATATGGGCTTTCTGGTCGCATGGTCGCCCCATATGGCGGCGCAATTCGGCCAGCCGGTCAAAGGCGTGGAATTGCGCGCCGGGGCGCTGCGCTCACGCGGGGAATTTATCATTTCCAACCAAGGGCTCGAGGGCGGCGGAATCTATGAGGTCAGCGCCGCCCTGCGCGATGGCGCGCCGCTCACGCTCGATCTTTTGCCCGATCTCACCCCATCAGAGGTCGCGCAGCGCTTGGCCCGCACCAAGACCAGCGACAGCCTCAAGAACCGCCTGCGCAAGGCGTTTCGCCTCGATCCGGTGAAGCTCGCGCTGGTGATGGAATTTGGCCGGGGGGCCAGCGATCTGCCTGCCTTGCTCAAAGGCCTGCCGGTGCCGCTCTCGGGGCCGCGTCCGATGGATCAGGCCATCTCAACCGCAGGTGGGGTGCAGCTGAGCGCGCTCGATGCGGGCCTCATGCTGCGGGATCACCCCGGCGTGTTCGCCGCCGGGGAAATGCTGGATTGGGAGGCCCCAACAGGTGGCTACCTGCTCACCGCCTGCCTTGCCACCGGCCTTTGGGCCGGGCAGCACGCCGCAGCTTTCGCTCAGGGCAGCGCTGCTGCCCGCTGACAGGCGGGGCGCTCGACCATCATCGCCATGTAATCCTTGAGTTTGTCGTCCGGATCGGCAAATCCGGCCTTGCCCGCCCACATCAGACAATGCACCAAGAGGATATCCGCAATGGTCATCGTCTCGCCTTGCAGAAACGGGCCGGTCAGCGCATCGGACAGGCGCGCAAGATTGCGCTCATATTCCCATTTGAGCGAGTCTTTCACCGCCGGCACCCGATGCTCTTCGGGCAGCACGAAACTATGCCGCGCCGCAGTCCAGAGCGTGCCGTCAATCTCGTCAAGAATCTGATGCGTCAGCGCATCCTGCCGCGCCCGCGCAACCGTGCCGGGGGCATGGGTGAATTGCCCATGCTTATCGGCCAGATAGGTCATGATCGCGGCGGAATCGGTCAGCACCGCATCACCATCCCGCAGCGCCGGGATCTTGCCCGAAGGGTTTGCGGCCAGCGCCTCGGGCGACCGGGGCGCAACAGCCATGTGATTATAGCCGACCCCCATTTCCTCCAGCAACCACAGCACGCGAAAGGCGCGACTGGCCCGAGAGCCGATAACATCATACATGGCGATTTCCCTATTGAGTGTTGGTGCGGCACCATTGCCCAAAGGCTGACCCAAGGCAACGGGGGCAGCTCAGGCAACAGGCTGGATATCACGCACTCGTGTTCGGGCTGTCCGATCCCGCGTCTAGGAGGCTTGCCCCAAACTCCAGCACTCAAACAGTGCAGACACGGCCCTAAGAACAAATCCCTTGATTTGGGAACAAAATCGTAAAACTTTTCGCTGACGTAGAAGGACTATTTGGCGAGGCCGGCTCGACATAACCGCGTTTGCATTTTGTACGGGATATTCAAAACATATGAGGAAACTAGGTGATAATCATATCTGGTGCCACGAAATCAGGCGAAGCCACCGTCTATAAATTGGTCTTGGGTTTACTTGATATTACCCACAATTCTGAATTGCGGGCGAGGCAAAAGACCCTGCTACGCTTACGAGATTTCGTTTCACCCGGGGGGCTGCTTCGAGCGGATACAGCCGCTTTCAATAAGGTCATCGACCAAAAGGATCCACAGAAGCTTGTTTTTCGGATGCAGGGCGAACTGTCGAAAGAGCTTACCGCCAAGTTCCTTGAGCATGGGGTTCGCGTGATCCGGGTTTCTCGGGATGCGGCAGGCATCGCAGATGCGATCATGCGGCATGCGACCCACTCGCGCCTCTTCGATGATCCAGAGTACATGCATTTTGCGACCACAGTCGAAAAAGAACATGCGATTGCGCAGGCTAGAGTAAGCCTTCGTAGCAATGGGTCATGGGCTCAACTCGGCAATGCACTAGACTTGAAGTTTGAGCATCTTGTGGCCGACCCTACAGAGGCCTTGTCCAGTCTCGCAAGGTTTCTGGGCCTGGACACGACCTCGGAAATTTTCTCCAGATCACTTGGCGCACTCACTGATATTCTTGACCAACCGTTGCGAGACGGAAATCTACCCGGAGAATTTCATGGGCTCATCTATGCACAAGGTCGGGTATTGGCAGCGGAGCAAGATAAGCAGGGACAGTGGTCAGCAAGTGTTGAAACTTACGCCCCCTCACCTGTGCAGGATGCACTTGGAGCCGCAGAGCTGATTGCGCATGATGGCGTTGCATTTCAACCTTTGAAAATTGCGCGCATGAACGGCGCTTTATCTTGGGAAATCAATTTATTGAATGGCTTTGGTCACGATGGTTCATGGCAGGTAGGAGACCTGATAAATCTCGAACCAATTTCAGTGTTTGGAGATGAACTCGGAGGGCAAACAGGCAAGGGAAGGCCCTCTGGAACTGCCATGCTGATGGAGCGGCGCGTTGTCGATAGTCGGCAGGTTATGCGATTTATGGTTCAGGACATTCCGATGGACAGTTTCTTTTACAATCAGTCAATCATGATAGACGGCATTTCGCTAACCATTGCAGATTTCATTGGTGACCAAGAAATTGAGGTCAACCTTAAGGAACATACCTTGTCCCGAACAACCGCAGCCAAGTGGGAGCCGGGTCGGAGGGTCAACCTCGAACCTGATCGCCTATCGACGATCTTTTTCCCACCCAAGGTAGCCTGATGCTGTTCCAGCTTTCCGGTGTGGGAATGCAAGGGCCCTCCCTTCAAAAGTACGACCTGTCGCGACATACCGCCCGCTGAATTAACCCTACACTTCCCCCAAACCCGCACCGACGCAATACAGCCCCGATACCGCTCCGTAATTTTCTTAAATTTCCGTCTGTTAACCCAGATTCGCCCGGATCACCGCGCCGTGGCCAGCATCGCCAGCCGGATCAGTGCCCGCTCGACCAGTGCCATGTCGGGCGCGCGCTGTCCGGCGGAGCGCAGGGTTAGGTCGGTATCTGTCAGGATCGTCAGTGCCTGTTGCAAGCGCTCCGCGCCCCAGCCTTGCGCCTGCCGCAGCATCCGGTCGCGACGGGGCCCGAAAATGGGCGGGCGCATCCGGGCAATGCCCTGCGCCGCCCCTCCGGGGTCCGACGCAGCGGTATAGAGCGCCCGAAAATGCCGCGTGGCCCCGATGCAGAGGCCAACAGGCTGGGTGCCCTGCGCCTTCAACCGCCGCATCACCGGGCCAATCTCTGCTGACCGCCCCTCTGCCACGATATTGAGGATGTCGTCCAAATCCGCCTCGGTCGAGGCAGGGGCGCAGGCGGCGATATCCGCCGCATTCAGCGGCGTGGCGTCCCCCAACTTATAAAGCGCCAGCTTCTCAATGGTCTGACGAAAATCGCCCGGATCAAGATCGCGCGCCAGCGCTGTCAGATCGGCCATGACCGGCCCCGGCACATCGCGCAAACCGGCGCGGGCCAATGTGGCCTCAATCTCCTCTCGGCTGGGGGGATCGTCATAGATTCCAACCGCATAGGCATCGGGATGGCTCTCAAACGCCTTGCGAATTTTCGATGTCGCCTTGAGCGCGCCTGCGGTCACGATGATCTGGGCATCCCCCGCCTGCCAGTCGCTGAGCGCCGCCAGAATGGCATCGGCGGCGGTGTCATTGGCATCCTCGACAAAGGCCGCGCGCGGGCCGGGAAAGAACCCCTGCGCCTTGACCGCATCCAAAAGCGCGGCCGGGTCTTTGCGCAAGTCGCCCGCAGGCAGACGTGTCAGGCGCATTTCAGCATCCGCCGTGGGGCCGAGCAACGCCGCGAGCATCTCTTGCCGCCTGAGCGCCACACGCATCGCATCCGCGCCATAGATCAGGATGCCGGTGCGCTGCGCCTCCGGCTTGGCGAAATAGCGGACAGCATCGCGCGGCGAGAGCTTCATTCCGGCTGAGGCAGGTCTGCGGCCAAGAGGCGGGTCAGCACTTGATCCGCCAGAATCGCCATCAACCGCGCCTCGGCGTCGCGCTCCGCCGCCTGCACCGCCACGGTCGTGCCGGTCGCGGAGTAGCCGGTAAAGCTGGTGACTTCGCTCGAGGTGACAATCAGCCCCGTCTCAAGATCACGCAAGCTATAAGCCACTGTTCCTAATAGGTTAAAGCGGGATGCCACGTTATTGCGGTTGATCGCCATGGCCTGCGTGTTCAGCGTGACGACCGGGATCAGCGCATAGCGCGGATTGGCGCGCCTGCCCAGCCGCGTCTCAATCTCTTGCGTCAAGAGATAAGACGCGCGGGTATCGGGGGCCTCCACGACCACCCGCCCCATCAGCGCCGTACCCGCCCCGCCCGGCCCATAGGCGGGCGCAAAACCGCACCCCGCCAGCAGGGCGAGGCCGGACATCAGGAAAAAGCGGCGGCTATACCACGACATTGACGATCCGTCCGGGGACGACGATGATCTTCTTGGGCTGGGCCCCGTCCAGCGCCTTGACCACAGCATTGTGGGCCAGCGCCAGTTTTTCAACCTCGGATTTCGGCATATCGGCAGGCACGGTGATTTCGCCCCGCCGTTTGCCGTTAATCTGAATGGGCAAAATGACCGTCTCGTCGATCAGCATGGCCGGATCGGCGACCGGCCAAAGTGCTGTGGCAATCAGACCCTCACCGCCCAGCATCGCCCAGATATCCTCGGCCAGATGCGGGGTCATGGGCGACATAAGCTGCGCCAGCGTGCGGGCGGCGGTGGTCTTCGCCCCCGTCCCTGCCTGCGATTTCGCCAGCGTGTTGGTAAAGGCATAAAGCCGCGCAATCGCCGCGTTAAAGCCGAAACTGTCGATGCCCTTGGTCACTTCGTCGATGCATTTGTGCATCTCACGCAAGAGCGTGTCATCCTCTGGGGTGGCGGGCGCGTCGCTCGCCGCGATCTCGGCGGCAAGGCGCCAAACGCGGCTCAGATGCCGATGCGCGGCCTCAGCGCCCGAGGCGGTCCATTCCACATCGCGCTCGGGCGGGCTGTCAGACAGGACAAACCAGCGCGCCGTATCGGCCCCGTATTGCGCGATAATGGTCGAGGGATCGACCACATTCTTCTTGGATTTCGACATCTTGATTGGCGGAACGATAGTTACAGGGGCAACTCCAATTTCAACAGCGCCCTCTGATGTCCGTTCTACCTGTTCTGGGGAAAACCAAACACGCCGGATAACTTCTCTTGTTTCACCCGTCTCGTAGTTTTGCACCGTGGCTTGTTCGTCCCGATAGTATGCTTCGTGCGTCACCATCCCCTGCGTGAAGAGCGCATCGAAGGGCTCGATCGCCTTCTGCGGCAAATGGCCGGTGATCTGCATCGCGCGGGCAAAGAACCGCGAATACAAGAGGTGCAGGATCGCATGCTCGATGCCGCCGATATACTGGTCCACATTCATCCAATACTCAGCCTCGGCCATATCCGTGGGCGTCGCGGCATGGGGCGCGGTAAAGCGGGCGTAATACCAGCTTGAATCCACGAATGTATCCATCGTGTCAGTCTCGCGCCGCGCGGGCGCGCCACAGCGGGGGCAAGCACAGTCGCGCCATGTCGGATGCCGATCCAGCGGATTGCCGGGGGCGTCAAAGGTGACATCATCGGGCAGGCGGATGGGCAGGTTTTCCTTGGCTTCCGGCACCACACCGCAGGTGTCGCAATGCACCACCGGAATGGGGCATCCCCAATAGCGTTGGCGGCTCAGACCCCAATCGCGCAGGCGGAATTTCGTGACACCTTGGCCCACGCCATTGGCCTCACAGAAATCAATCGCGGCGTTGACACCCGTCTCGCCGGTCTGAATTTCGTCCCCCGCCACCAGGCGCGTATACCGCACAGCTTCCGATTTGAGCGGCACATAGGGCGCCGCCTGAATGTCATGGTCGCCCTCGACCGGCAGAAAGGTATCGACAATGGGCAAATCATATTTGCGCGCAAAATCATGGTCGCGCAGATCATGCCCCGGACAGCCGAAAATAGCGCCCGTGCCATAGTCCATCAGGATGAAATTGGCGATATAGACCGGCAATTCCCATGCGGTATCAAAGGGATGGCGCACACGCAGCCCGGTGTCGAACCCCAGCTTCTCGGCCTTCTCGATCGCCTCGGCGGTGGTGCCGCCCTTGCGCGCCTCGGCGCAGAACGCCGCCACATCTTCGCGCTCAGCCTCAAGCCGCTTGGCCAGTGGGTGATCCGGCGAAATCCCCACAAAGGATGCCCCCATCAGCGTATCGGGCCGGGTGGTGTACACCTCGACCCGGTCATGCCCCTCTGGCCCGTCAATCAGACCAAAAGCAAATTGCAGCCCCCGCGATTTGCCGATCCAGTTCTCCTGCATCAGCCGCACCTTGGCGGGCCAATTGTCGAGGGTATCGAGCGCCTCAAGCAGATCCTCGGCGTGGTCCGAAATGCGGAAGAACCATTGCGTCAGTTCGCGCCGCTCCACATCCGCGCCCGAGCGCCAGCCCTTGCCGTCAATCACCTGCTCATTGGCCAGAACGGTCATATCGACCGGGTCCCAGTTCACCACCGCATTCTTGCGATAGACCAGCCCATGTTCGAGAAAATCCAGAAACAGCGCCTGTTGCTGGCCATAGTATTCCGGATCGCAGGTGGCGAATTCGCGGGACCAGTCGATGCTCAGGCCCAAGGGCTTCATCTGGGCGCGCATGTCGGCGATATTGGCGTAGGTCCAGTCCTTGGGATGGCCACCGCTCGCCATGGCCGCATTCTCTGCGGGCATGCCAAAGGCATCCCAGCCCATCGGATGCAAGACGTTATGCCCGGTGGCAATCTTATAGCGCGCCACCACATCGCCCATGGTGTAATTGCGCACATGGCCCATGTGGATACGCCCCGACGGATAGGGGAACATTTCCAGCACGTAATATTTCGGCCGTGTCTCATCGCGGCGCGCACGAAACACATCGCCCGCCTCCCAGGCGGATTGCCATTTCGCTTCGACGTCACTGGCGGCATAGCGCGACATGGGGCGCACCTCTTACTGATAGGGTTGTTGCAGGGGGTGATAGGCGGTTGGCGCGCGCGGGTCCAGTGGGGGCGCGTAAAAATGCAAGGGGTTTGCGCGGGCCGATCGCCTGATTATAACCACGAACAACCTTTGAAATACGGACACCTATGAAAATCCTTTTTATCCATCAGAATTTTCCCGGCCAATACAAACATCTGGCCCCACTTCTGGCCCAGCAGGGGCATAACTGCGTGGCGCTGACCCTGCGGGTCAAAGAAGCCATGAAATGGCAGGGCGTGCAGGTGATCCCCTATGCCCTGCCCAAGCGTAACGGGCAAAGCCTGCATCCCTGGCTGGTCGATCTCGATACCAAGGTCACGCGCGCCGAGGCGTGCTGGCAGGCGGCGGTAGACCTACGCGCAAAGGGCTATACGCCCGATCTCATTCTGGCCCATCCCGGCTGGGGAGAGTCGCTTTTCCTGCGCGATGTCTGGCCCACGGCCAAGCTGGGCCTGTATTGCGAGCTCTATCACCTCGCGGGCTATCCGCATCTCAACTTCGATCCCGAATTCGCCTCAAAAAACATCGAGGCCGAAGCCCTGCGCATCCGGATGAAGAACATCAACAATCACCTGCATTTCGAGACCGGGCACGCCGGAATCAGCCCGACCCGGTTTCAGGCCGATACCTTTCCCAGCCCCTTCCGCGAGCGGATCACGGTCAGCCATGATGGCATCGACACGGTTCAGGCCGCCCCCCTGCCCGATGTCCGCCTGACCATCGAAGGGCAGTGCGACGTGACCCGCGCAGATGAGGTGATCACCTTTGTAAACCGCAATCTAGAGCCCTATCGCGGCTATCATGTCTTTATGCGCGCCCTGCCCCGCCTCTTGCGCGAGCGGCCCAATGCAACGGTGCTGATTGTCGGCGGGGACGAGGTGAGCTATGGGGCCCGCCCCCCCAAGGGGCAGACATGGAAGCAGATTTTCATTGATGAGGTGCGCGCGCAGATTTCAGATGAAGATTGGGCGCGGGTGCGGTTTCTTGGGCGCATCCCTTATGATCAGTTCCTGCGGCTTTTGCAGGTCAGCCGGGTGCATGTCTACCTTACCTATCCCTTTGTCCTCAGTTGGTCCCTGATGGAAGCGATGTCTTGTTCCGCCGCGATAGTCGCAGGCGATACCGCCCCGGTGCGCGAGGTCATCACCCATGGCGAGACCGGGCGACTCGTGGATTTCTTTGACCGCGAGGCGCTGGTGGATGAGATTTGCGCCTTGTTGGAGGATGCCGGAGCACGGGCGCAGTTGGGCAAGACCGCGCGCGAGCTGATCCGCGCGCGCTATGATCTGCGCGGCATCTGCCTGCCGCGTCAGCTTCGCTGGGTCGAGGATCTGGCCTCCGCCGGGTGATCCCGGCGGCACAGGTCGTGGTCGGCTAAAGACGCCAGCACATAACAATCGCGTGCGGCCCCCTCGCCCGTGCATCCCTCTGCAATGCGCGCCAACTCGGTCTCAAGTGCGCGCAATCGCCGGATTTTCTCCCGCACTGCCCCAAGCTGACCTTGCGCGATTCGGGTGGCCGACTCGCACCCGCGGTCGGGGTGATCCTGCAACTCGATCAGCGCCGCAATCGCCTCGAGCGAGAACCCCAGATCGCGGGCATGGCGGATGAACCCCAACCGCTCCAGCTCTGCCCGCCCGTAGCGGCGTTGATTGCCCGCACTGCGCAGTGGCACAGCAATCAGGCCACGGGATTCGTAATAGCGGATGGTGGGCACCTTGACGCCCGTGCGCGCCGACAGCTCGCCAATCGACAAAAACATCCCGAAACCCCCTTGAAGCTCTAGTCACTAGAGAGATTACATTGCCCCTGACGCAAATGCAAAGGAGGTGCAGCATGGCGGGATGTTGTGGCCATGAGGCCCAGTTCGATGGGCTCTCAGCCGCCTACAAGCAACGGCTCTGGATCGTGATCGCCCTCAATGCCGCGATGTTCGGGGTGGAAATGGCCGCAGGCCAAGCCGCACAATCGCAGGCGCTCAAGGCCGATGCGCTGGATTTTCTGGGCGATGCCCTGACCTATGGGCTGTCTTTGGCCGTGATCGGTGCCAGCCTCCGGGTGCGGGCTACGGCGGCGCTGTTCAAGGGTCTCAGCCTCATGGCGATGGGGCTATGGGTGCTGGGCAGCACCGTCTATCGCGTGATCTATCTGGGCGTGCCACAAGCCGAGATTATGGGCAGCATCGGGTTTCTTGCCCTCATAGCGAATGTTGCAAGCGTGCTCTTGCTCAGGGCCTACAAAGATGGCGATGCCAATGTCCGCTCAGTCTGGCTCTGTTCGCGCAACGATGCCATCGGCAATGTGGCGGTGATGGTCGCAGCGCTTGCGGTTTGGGGCACCGAGACCGGATGGCCCGACCTGATCGTGGCCGGGCTCATGGCGGGCCTTTTTGTCAACTCGTCGCAACAGATCATCCGGCAGGCGCTAACAGAGCGCCGCCATGCCAAGGGGGTGCTCAGAACCGCGCCGCATTGATCCGCAATTGCCGAGCGCGGTTGAGAATCGCATCCTCGACCGCGCGCTCGGTTGCGGCATCCACCGAACCGCCCCGCGTTTGCAGCGCAACGTTGAGGGACCGCGCGTCAAGGGCCGGGTCGCTGATCAGGATGGTGGCGCGATAGGCCTGCCCGCCCCCCGGTGGGGTGCCATAGCCCGTTGAAATCACGCCGGTAAAGGGATCGGCGGCCTCAATCGGCAGGAAATCCAGAACTTGCAGCGACGCCGTCCAGAGAAAGCGGTTGACCTTGACGGTGTCCCTCGCCCCACGAAACGAATCCAGCAGAGAGCCTTCATTCGCGGCCGCCTGTCTTTCTCTGCCGCCTTTAACGCGCATGGCCTCCGGGTCCAAGGTCGCATTCTGGAACGCGCCGCAGCCGCTCAGAAGCACGAGACTGGCCAGCGTTAGGCCGAAGATCTTGAAACGCGAATGGGTCATGGCACCGTCCGGGATTGTTTCCATCCCTACTATCCAAGCCGGGGCTAAGGGGCAAGCCGTTTGACGGTCTGTCGCGCACTTGTGCGGGGGGTGGCCCCTGTGGCATGCAAGAACAACGCAATGAATGAGGACGATTATGGGTCTGAGCGAAATCAGGGCACGGATGGACAAGGCCTGCACCGCAGCAGGGCGTGCGCCGCAGGATGTGGAATTGATCGCCGTCTCCAAGGTGCAGCCCGCAGAGCGCGTCGCCGCTGTGCTGGATCAAGGACACCGCGTGTTCGGCGAAAACCGGGTGCAAGAGGCAGCCGGGCGATGGCCAGCCTTTCAGGACCGCTACACCGACATAGTCTTGCATCTCATCGGCCCCTTGCAGAGCAACAAGGCACGGCAAGCGATGGAGATGTTTCAGGCCATCCATTCCGTCGACCGCCCCAAAATCGCACAGGGCATCGCGCGGCTGGCGCAGGAAATGGGGCGCTGCCCGGACCTTTTCCTTCAGGTCAACACCGGCGAAGAGCCGCAAAAGGCGGGCGTTCTGCCACAAGAGATTGATGGGTTTGTGGCCGAGTGCCGCGCGCTCGATCTGCCGGTCAAGGGGCTGATGTGCATCCCCCCGGTCGAAGAAGAACCCAGCCTGCATTTCGCCCTGCTGGCGAAAATGGCGGCGCGCAACGGGCTTTCGGGCCTCTCGATGGGCATGAGCGGCGATTTCGAGAGCGCGATTGCGCAGGGGGCCACGCATGTCCGCGTTGGCTCTGCGATCTTCGGAGAACGCGACTACGGCTAGGCCGACACGCGCATTTGTTGTCAGGTCGGGCGCGCTGGTGTAGTGTTTTCCAGGTAGAAACGGATTGCATCGGAGACACCAATGCGCCTTTTATCTCTATCGCTTGCCGCTCTTGCCTTGTCTGCCACCACGGCTGCGGCCGAATTCACGATATCCTTTGACTGGGGCAATATCCCTGCCTGCCGCACCGGCAAGCCCAATACGGTCGGCAGCCCCGCCTTTGTGCTGCGCGGGGTTCCGGCTGGCACCACATCCATCGAATTCTCCCTCAAGGATCGCGATGCGCCCAACTACAACCACGGCGGCGGGCGCTTGAAGGTAGGAAGCGACGGGCAATTGCCCTTCGGAGCCTTCAAATACAAAAGCCCCTGTCCGCCGGGCGGTGTGCATACCTATGTCTGGACCGCCACAGCGCGCGCCGACAAAAAGGTTCTGGCCCGCGCCACGGCAAGCCGAAAATATCCCGAATAGGTATCAGCGCGGCGGCACGATCAATCGCGCGCCAAAGGTAATCTGCTGCGCGATATGGAGCAGGTGATCGGGGCGCAGCCCGATACAGCCCGCGGTGGGATAGCCCGGTCGCCGCCAACGATGAACAAAGATGCACGATCCCCGCCCCCGCACCGCCTGTGGCCAATTCCAATCGGTGATCAACACGAGATCATAAAGCGGGTCGGCGCGGCGTAGCACCTCATGGCTATGCGGATAGGGCGCGCGCACCATAAGGTTGTAATCCACGTCGCCCGGATCGTCCGACCACAGATCACCGGGCCGGATCGGCACCGCCCAATCGGTGGGCCGCGCCATGCGGTCAGGGCGATAGAGCAGCCCCACGATGCGATGCGCGCCCACCGGCGTCGCCCCATCCCCTTCGCGCTTGCGCGCCGATACCCCGCCACGCCCGATGGTGCAGGGATAGCGCCGCCCACGAAACCGCAGGCCAAGTGGGGTCAGAACCAGATCATCAGGCGTCATGGCCCCTTTCTGCCTGATCCCTCAGGGCGGGCCAAGCGCGAAGTGCAGGCCCTGCTTTCTTCTTGGTGCAAATACTCAAAATTCCCCCTCTCCCCCAGGCCACCGCAGATGGTGGCAAGACGCGCGCGCCGCCTCTATATTGGGGCAAAGACAGGGGGAACCGGACCATGCGACATCTGATAGGCCTCATCGGGGCGCTTCTCATGCTGGGCACCATCCCGGCGCAGGCCGAGCGTGGAGCGCTCAGCGCGCATGTGTTTGGCAATTCTCTGGTGCATCACCTCAGCGACGATCCGGCCACCAATGTGCCCTACTGGCTGGCGCGGCTGGCGCAGGCAGGAGGGCGCGATCTGACCCTGTCGGGGCAATGGGGATTTCTGCGCGACTTTGCCACGCAGGGCATCGCCCCCAACTGGTCCTTTGACGGTGTGACAACCCGGCGCGCTGCCGCTGATACCGTGCTCATTACGCCGACTAATTTCATTCAATATCAATCGCCTGATGCCGCGTTTGAGGGGGACAACCCTGACAATGCCAGCCCGGTTTCGGTAACCCTTGAGGTCATCGACCGCGCCACCGCCGACTGGCCCGGCGCGCGCATCGTGATCTACGAAGGCTGGCCCGACATGGGCGGCTTTACCCGTGGCTTTCCGCCTTCGGATCGCAATCTGCGGCGCTGGCACGGCTACGCGCTCAGCGATTATCACGACTGGTTTCGTGATTATGTGGCCGCTTTGCAAGCGGCACGCCCCGGCATCGAGATCACGCTTTTGCCGGTCTCATCCGTGCTCTCCGGCCTGCAAACCGGCCTGTTAGAGGACATGCCTGTCGAAGCGCTCTATTCCGATGACGCCCCGCACGGCACCGCCACGCAATATTTTCTGGCCGCGCTCGTGGCGTATAGCGCGCTCTATGAAACGCCGGCACCGACCGGGTTTGCGCTCCCCGACATCTTGCATCCGCTGGTGCGCGACACCTATCCCCGCCTGACCGAAGAAGTGGACCAAGCGCTCGGCCTGCGCGACACCACCCAAGCGAGCCCCCCGGCGCAAGCGGTGGCCACAGCAGGCATCTCATCCGGCGCAGGCCTCGCCAACCCGAGCCTGGGCATGGGCCTCAACGGAATCGCGGATTGGTCGAGCCAGCATCCTTTCGTCGATGTGATGAAAACCGCGCGCCCTTGGGTCGGCCATAGCGCCGACCAATGGGGCGCCTTCACCACCGAGGCGTTATTGGCGGGGGGCTATCTCGACGCCTTCGGCTGGCCCTTGGCCCTGCCCGACGGGGCCAAAGCGCTCGAGGCCTTCATCCTGACCGATCAGCCCACGGCCGCCACACATCTGAACGGGCGCTATGTGCTGCGCTATACGGGCACCGGGGTGATCCGGGTCGTGGGCCGCGCCGATAATGTCCGGTATGACTATGGCAAACGTGAGGTGCGCTTCGATGTGACACCCGGCGATGGCCCGGTGGCACTCAGCCTACTTGAGACAGATCCGGCCGACCCCCTGCGCGACATCACCGTTGTGCGCGAGGATCAATTGGCACTGCATGACTTGGGCGTGATCTTCAACCCGCTCTGGATCGAGAAAGTGGCCGATCTGCGCGTGATCCGCTTCATGGACTGGATGTTCACCAATGGCGCGCCGCAGGTCACATGGGAAGATCGCCCCCTGCCCCAAGACGCCACCTATGTCTGGCGCGGCGCGCCGCTCGAGGTGATGGTCGCGCTCGCCAATCAGATCGGTGCTGACCCTTGGGTGAACATGCCGCATATGGCTGATGACGGCTATATCCGGGGCTCTGCCTCCTATCTGCGCGACCATCTCGCCCCCGACCTCAAGGCGCATGTGGAATATTCCAACGAGGTCTGGAATTTCATGTTTCCTCAAACGGTCTGGGCCCGTGATCAAGCGCTGGCGCTCTGGGGCGACGCGGCGGGGGACGATGCCTGGATGCAATTCGCGGGCCTGCGCGCGGCGCAGATGGCCGATATCTGGCGCGCGGAGTTCACCGGCCAAGAAAACCGACTAGCGATCGTCGTGGGCACCCATACCGGCTGGCCGGGGCTGGAAGAGCCGCTCTTGATGGCCCCTCTGGCCCTTGCGCAAGGACAGTTGACAGCGCCGCCTGTCACCCGCTTTGACGCCTATGCCGTCACCGGCTATTTCGGCTTTGACTTGGGCGGCGAGGATCAGCTTGGCACCATTCAGGGCTGGATCGCCACCAGCGCGGCCATCGCCCGCGCCAAGGCGGTCGAACTCGGCGCGGACCCCGAGGCGTATCTGGCCGCACATCGCTATGATCTCGCCTATGATCTGGCCGCCGAGGCGCTGCGCCAGGGCTCCTTGGGGGAATTGCTGCGCGATATCCTGCCCTATCACGCCGGGATCGCCGCCCAGCACGGCCTGCGACTGGTGATGTATGAGGGCGGCACGCATGTGGTGGGGCACGGGGCCGTGGTCGAAAATGACGCGCTCACCGAGTTCTTCATCGGATTCAATTACAGCCCACAGATGGGTGCGCTCTACGACGAGTTGCTCACCGGATGGACAGCGGCAGGCGGCACGCTTTTCAACGCGTTCGTCGATGTCGCCGCCCCTTCGAAATGGGGCAGTTGGGGCGCGCTCCGGCATCTCGACGATACGACCCCTCGCTGGGACGCGTTGATGCGGGCTAATGCGCAGGCACCGGAATGGGATGCGGACCGCGCGACGGGCACATTCCTGCACGGCCGAACCGAGACCGCCGGGCCAGAGGGCGCACGGCTTGAGGGCACGGCCAAGGCCGATATCCTGCTCGGCGCGGCCGGGGATGATGTGTTTGTGGGCAATGGCGGCCATGACCGCATCCACGGCGGCGCGGGCCGCGATCTGGCGATCCTGCCCGGAAACCGCGAAACCTATGGCATCGGGCGCGACGGCGCGCGGGTGATCCTTGAAGGACCGCAAGGGGCGGTCGTGCTGGTCGATGTCGAAACGGTGGAATTCGCCGACACACCCGGTCAAGCGGTGGCGCTCAGTGATTTGATGTAGGGCCGCGCGCGGGCGCTGGCCTGGGTCGCAGCAAAAAACCGGCACTTCAGTAGGTATCCGACATCGGTCCCGATCACCAAAGCGCGGAATCAAGGTGCCGCAGGCACCGCCGCGCAGCGCCCGACCGCCCCCTCGGGCGGGCGCTTTTGCAACGTATCACCTCATTTGGAACGCGGAAGACTTGGCAGGCATAAACTGCCCATCACGTCTGTTGCAGCGCCCACCCGGCGGTCAGGCACAGCGCAGTTCATTGCGGAGGACACGCTCAACCCAAATACCCCTGCACCCCCCCAAGAAACCCCCTGATCTCTTCCGCTACACCCCTCGCATGGCTGATCGGGCCCATATGCCCCGCGCCCTGCACCACCACGCGCAGCGCCTCTGGTATGCGCGCCACCAGCCCCGCATTGATCGCGGCAATGATCGCCGGCGAGGCGCTGCCCTCCATCAACAAAACCGGCACGCTGATCCGCGTCAACGCGCCGCTCGACAGCATCCCGCCCGCATCGCCATATAGCGCATCGGTCGCGGCCTCGATCAGCGGCATCTGCGCCGCCATCGCCGCGCGCGCGCCCTCAGGCAGTGCGGTCCAGCCGCGCCGGTCGCCCCAAACGCGGGTAAACCCTTCGGCGGCGCGCAGAAAATCCCCCGCCGCCATGCCCGCCGCATACTCGGCCATTTCGGCCTCGTGGCCTGCGCGCAAACCGGGCTGATCGTGCAGACCCACGGCAAAAAACACCGGCTCATAAAGGATCAGCGTGCGCACCAAATCCGGACGCTCGACCGCCAGCCGCAACGCCACCGTCGCGCCGAACGAATGCCCGATGATATCCGTGGGCGCCTCCAGAAAGCCCGCCGCCATCGCGGTGCTGACCGCCTGAATCTCACCGTCGCCGGTCCAGGCCGCGCTTTGCCCATGCCCAGGTAGATCGAACGCGGTAAGGCGCAGCGCGCCGCCCAACTCACGCGCCAGCGGCCCCCAACTGCCGCTATGCGACAGCGAGCAGTGGATCGCCAAGGCATGCCGAGGCCCATGGCCCAGCGCTGTCCAATGGGTCGGAAACCCGCCCCTTACCCCCTGCGGCATGGGATCAGAGCTTGCCCGCCAGATGCAGATCAAGATCCTCAAGCCGGTCCTGACCCCAGAAACTCTGACCGCTATCCACCACATAGAAGGGCGCACCAAACACGCCAGCCGCCACCGCCTCTTCGAGGTTGGCGGCATAGGTTTCCGCCCCGCTGAGCAATCCCTTGTCCGCCAAGGCCGGATCGAAACCGGCGCGTTCAAGGCAATCGCGGATCACCTCATCCTCGGCGATGTTGCGCTCTTCCGCCCAGCAGGCCCGCAGAATGGACTGCACCAGCCCCCCCAGATCACCACCCCCCGCCGCCTGCGCGGCGATAATGGCATAGGAGGACGGCGCAGGATTGGTGGGCCAGAACGCAGGCTTGAGCGTCAGCGCCATACCGCGTTTCTTGGCCTGACGCGGCAATTCCTGATTGCGATAGGCGGTGCGGATGGGATGCCGGTCCGCAGGTGCGGCACCGCCCGTGCGCGCAAACAGCGCCATGATATCGAGCGGTTTATAGCTGAGGCTGGCCCCATGCCGCGCCGCAATCTCTTCTAGCCCCGCGCCCGCCAGATAGGCATAGGGCGAGAGGGTTGAAAAATAATAGTCGATATGGGCCATTTCGGCACGTTCCTTTGCTGCATCGCTTTGCCTGAGCATGACCACATGCTAAGCGGTGTCAACATCACGAATCTGTCATATTGCACAGCCGGGGACCCCATCATGCCAGCCACATCGCAACCGAAGCTCATTTCGGGCAATGCCAACCTGCCGCTTGCCACGGCGATTGCCCGGCGGATGTCGATGCATCGCGGGGTCAATGTGGGCTTGGTCGACGCCCGTGTCGAACGCTTCAACGATCAGGAAATCTTTGTCGAGGTCTACGAGAATGTGCGCGGCGAGGATATGTTCATCATCCAGCCCACCTCGAACCCGGCCAATGACAACCTGATGGAGCTTCTGATCATGGCCGACGCGCTGCGCCGGTCGTCGGCGGCGCGGATCACCGCCGTGATCCCCTATTTCGGCTACGCCCGTCAGGATCGCCGCTCCAAGGCGCGCACGCCGATTTCGGCGAAACTTGTCGCCAATATGATCGTCGAGGCCGGGGTAGAACGCGTGCTGACCATGGACCTGCACGCCGCGCAGATTCAGGGCTTTTTCGATATTCCGGTGGATAACCTCTACGCTTCCCCGATCTTTGCGCTCGACATCATGACCCAGTTCAAGGGCCGGATGCAGGATGTGATGGTGGTCTCGCCCGACGTGGGCGGTGTGGCGCGCGCGCGCGAGCTGGCCAAGCGGATCACCGCCCCTCTCTCGATCGTGGACAAGCGCCGCGAAAAGGCGGGCGAAGTGGCGGAAATGACCGTGATCGGCGATGTGACAGACAAAATCTGCATCATTGTTGACGACATGTGCGACACCGCTGGCACGATGTGCAAAGCGGCCGAAGTGCTGATGGAAAACGGCGCATCCGAGGTGCATGCCTATACCACCCATGGCGTCATGTCTGGCCCGGCGGTCGAGCGGATCACCAAATCCGTTCTGAAATCCATGGTCATCACCGACACGATCCTGCCCACCGAGGCGGTGCGTGCCACGCCCAACATCCGCATCATCCCGACAGCCCCCGTCTTTGCCCAAGCCATCCTGAACATCTGGAATGGCACGAGCGTGTCGTCGCTCTTTGACACGCCGACGCTCGAGCCGGTCTATGAGGGACAGTTTGGCGGCTAAGCCAGGCGCGCCCGAACGCGGCGCGTGACGGGCATGGAGCCGTGGATCTTTCTCTCGATTGCAGCGGCAGCGTTCCAGACGCTGCGTTTCATGCTGCAAAAACACCTGAGCATGGGCGCGCTCAGCGCAGGCGGCGCAACGCTGGCGCGGTTTTTCTACTCCGCACCTTTCGTGGTGGCCTTGTCCCTGACCTATCTGGCCGCGACGGGTGCCACTTGGCCGGGCTACACCCCGCTGTTCTGGGCCTATGCGATTTCGGGCGGGCTGGCGCAGATTCTCGCGACATGGTGCGTGGTGGCGCTCTTCGCAGAGCGCAATTTCGCCGTGGGCATCACCTTCAAGAAAACCGAAGTGGTGCAGACCGCCCTTGTCGGCCTTGTGATTCTGGGGGATCGAATCACGTGGCTGGGCCTTGGCGCGATCCTCTTGGGGCTGATTGGTGTGCTGATCCTGTCGGAAACGCCGGGATTTGAAGGGCGTTGGTGGCGGCGCTTTGGCAATCGTGCCGCAGCGCTTGGGCTGGCCTCAGGCGCGTTCTTTGCGGTCTCTGCCGTGGGCTATCGCGGTGCCACGCTAGAGATTGCCAGCGCAGACCCGCTATTGCGGGCCGGTCTGTCGCTGATGATGGTGACGGTGATGCAGGCCGTGGCCCTCACGCTTTGGCTGATGTGGCGCGAACCGGGCCAGGTGGGGCGCGTCATCGCAGCGCGGCGCACGGCAGTCTGGATGGGGCTGACCGGCATGGCGGGCAGCCTCTGCTGGTTCACCGCCTTCACGCTCCAAAACGCGGCGATGGTCTTTGCGGTCGGACAGGTCGAGGTGATCTTTTCGCTCTTCGCCTCGGTGCTTTTCTTTGGCGAGCGCATCACCCGGCGCGAGGGCTGGGGCATTGCGCTGATCACGCTCTCGGTGATCGCGGTGGTGGCGCTTAGGTAAGGCAGGTGTGGACGCGCACGCTAAGCCGCGCGGTCGCTGGGCTGGGGACTAGCGAAGCAACATCCGTGGATGCCACTTTATGCCCGCCAAGTCCGTATGACCTCTCAGTGAGGCGCTCCCTCTCAAAATCGCTAGGCCGCGGGACGGCCCAGCGATCGCGCGGCGGCGCTCCGCGCCTTGATTCCGCGCGGCGGACGCGCGGCATACCCCGTCACCCAGACGCCGCACCCTTCAGCCGCAAGAACAGGCTCTCTTCGTCATCATTGCGAAAGAACGGCACCGATGCAGGCGGATTGCGGTCATGGGCTCGCGCCGTGACCTCTGCCAGCACCACCTCGGTGATGAACGGCAGATCAAACCGACGCGCCTCTTCCAGCGGAATCCACTGCAGATGGCTCAATTCTTCGCAGGCGGCAGAAAAATCATCCGGGTCCCCCGCCAACGCCTCGGCATGCACCAGAAAGAACCGCGCATCGAACCGGCGCGGACGCCCCGGCGGAGTAATCGCGCGAAACACGAATTGCAGCGGATCGGCCACCGGCACCAGACCGCGCGCGGCAAAGCCTTGCCAATCACCGGGCACATCACCCGGCCATGCGCCGGGCATACCAAGCGCCAAACCAGTTTCTTCCCACAACTCGCGGATGGCGGCGGCGGCAATCGCATGGCTCAGATCGCGCTCACAATCCTCGGTCAGGCGCGCAGCGCAAAGCGGCGGCAGGGGGCGCACAAGCGGAACCTCGGCATCGCCCGCATCCACGGCCCCTCCGGGAAAGACGAATTTGTTGGGCATAAACGCCGCTTCGGCCCCGCGCTGCCCCATCAGAACATGCGGCCGCTCTGGATCACGCAGCACAATGACGGTTGCGGCGTCGCGAATAGCGGTCTTGTCGATTGCGGTCATGCCTGCCCCTTTGCGGCGGGGCTAGTGGCTCTCTTTGAACCCATGCATCAGCCGCGCCCATTGAAAGGCCACAATGGCCCCCTTCAATCGGGGCAAAAGGTAGAGCGACAGCGCGATGGTGCCAATAGCGAATATCGTGAACAGCACCAAAGGCTCGGGCCGGAACTGGACAAAGGCAATATGCAGCAGCGGTGCCATCAGATGCCCCACGATCAGAATCGTCAGATAGGCCGGGCCATCATCAGCGCGCGCATGGCTCAGATCCTCGCGGCACACAGGGCAGGTATCGCGCAGCTTGAGATAGCTGCTCAGAAGCGGGCCACTGCCACAGTTCGGGCATTTCCGGGAAAACCCCCGGCGCACCGCAGGCCAAAGGGCGCGGTCAGTCTGTGTCATCGTCGTATCGCCCATGAGAAGCCTCGCTTTGCGTTTGCGCAAACATGGCGCACGCGGGACATAGAGGAAAGATGACAGACCGTCCTTGCGGCGCGATGTCGCAAAGCCTGCACCGCATCTGCAAAAAATTTCATCCCTTGCGACGGAGCGGCCCGCGCCCCGCGTAAGAGACCTTAGAAACGCCCCAACGATCCGGGCGCTTCACGACAAGGCATCAAATCCCTGAGGGAGAGACGATAATGCAAAAGACAGTTCTGATGGTGGGCCTGACAGCGGCGATTCTGGCCGGTGGGCTCAGCGTGGCACAGGCCGACAGCCACAAGGGCAAGATGGGCAAAGGCATGGGCATGCAGCACAGCTTTGAAGAGCTGGACGCCGATGCCGATGGCAAGATCACGCCAGAAGAGATGGCCAACCACATGCAGGCGCGGTTCGAAGGTGCCGATAGCGATGGCGACGGGGCCCTGTCCAAAGACGAGCTGGTCGCCCGCATGACTGAACGTCAGGCCGAGCGCATGGCGGCCTATGCCGATCACATGATTGAGCGGCACGATGCCAACAGCGATGGCATGCTCAGCCCCGACGAGATGCAGGCCCGCAACAAGGGCAAAATGTTCGAAAAGATGGACGCCGATGGCGATGGCGCGATTTCCGAGGAAGAGTTTTCCCAGATGCGCGCCCAGCACGGCAAGCATCACGGCATGATGAAAGACAAGAAGGCCAGCGAGTAACATCTTGCGGCGCGGGGATACCCCCGCGCCGGGCCTCTGGTCAGGGGCCGATCCGAAGGATACGCTAAAGGGTGATGCGCATGCCATTCGACGCCATGGAGGATCTGCCCGATGACGCGCTCTTGGCGCGGTTCGCGGACGGTGACGGCATGGCCGCGCGTCTCCTCACGCTGCGCCTGACACCGCGCGTCATGGCGCATGCCTACCGGCTTTTGGGCAACCGCACCGAGGCCGAGGATGTAGCGCAAGAGGCGCTCTTGCGGCTCTGGCGTCAGGCCCCCGATTGGCGACCCGGCGAGGCCAAGGTCAGCACTTGGCTTTACCGCGTGGTGGCCAATCTTTGCATCGACCGGCGCAGGCGGGCGCGCGGCGGCAATCTGCCGCTTGATGCGATACCAGAGCCCGAGGATGAACAGGCCAGCGCCGCCGAACGGATGCAGGACCGCGCCCGCGCCGACGCGCTGCAATCCGCGCTCGATCAGTTGCCCGAACGGCAACGCCAAGCGGTGGTGCTGCGCCATATCGACGGGTTGGCGAACCCCGAGATTGCCGAAATCATGGACGTGACCGTCGAGGCGGTCGAAAGTCTGACCTCACGCGGCAAGCGCGCACTCAGCGCGCTTCTGGCGGGGCGACAAGAGGAGTTGGGATATGTCGATGAGCGATAAGGATCAGGATATTGGCGGGCTTGGCGCGTTTTTTGACGCCGCCCGCGCCCATCCGCCCGCACCGTCGGCAGAGTTGCTGGCGCGCGTGCTCAGCGATGCCGAGGCCGAACAGGTCTGGATCACCCGCCGGACTGAGGCCGCCCGCGCCGCGCCGCGCTCTGGTCTTTTGGAACAGCTCTATCGCCTCTTGGGCGGTTGGCCCGCTATGGCCGGGCTGACAACGGCCGTTGTGGCGGGCGTCTGGATCGGCACCACCCTGCCCGAGGGGCTATCTGGCAGCAACGAGGCGGCCTATCTGGTCGATATCACACCCGAAGCGGTGTTTGAACTGGCAGGAGATTTCTGATGACAGAGCAGCAGGGCACTGGCCGGACCAAGCCTTGGGTGCGGGCGCTTTTGGTGGCCTCTCTGGCGCTGAACCTTGCGGTGGCGGGGTTGGCAGCGGGCTGGGCGCTGCGCCATGGCGGCGATCACGCCGGTCATCACCCCTCGCGGCTCGATATGGCCGGTGGGCCGCTCACGCGCGCGCTTTCGGATGCCGACCGCCGCGCCATAGGCCGCGCGATGCGGGACGCATGGCGCAACCGCACGAACAACGGCCCAAACATCGGCGAGAGTTTCGACGCGCTTGTGATCGACCTGCGCGCCGTGCCGTTTAACGCTGACCGGGTCGCGGCCCAGATGCGCACCCAGCGCGATGGGTTCGCCGCACGCTTTGAGATGGGTCAGGAGGTGCTTTTGACACATCTCACCGCCATGTCCGACGCCGACCGCGCCGCCTATGCCGACCGGCTCGAGGCGCAGATCGCCGAATACCGCGCCAAACGCGAAAAACATCGAAAGGACTGACAGCGCTCAGCCGTGCCGCAAAGCACGCGGCGTGGTGCCATATTGCCGCCGCAGCGCGCGGGTCAGCGCCGCAGGCGATTCGTAGCCCGAGCGCAGCGCAATCTCCGCCATACCCAGCCGCGTGTTCTCGACCAGCTTGCGCGCCGCAGCCAAGCGCAGATGCCGGTACACCGCCCCCGGCGGTGCCCCAAGGCCCGCCCGAAACCGTCGATCCAGCGTGCGCGGCTGGCACGATAACCGCCGCGCCAGATCGCTCAGCGACAAGGGCCGCTCGACATGATCGCGCATCAATCCCAGCGCCCGGCGCACCAGCGGATCGCCCACGGCCACATCCTCGCGTGTCGGGGTCACTGGCGGATCGCCATGCAGAAACAGCGCCTCGACATCCAGCCTCACCGCCATGCCCAAGTGATCGCTGATCAGCCTCAGCGTCAGATCAAGCGCCGACATCGCCCCCGCACAGGTCATCCGCGTGCCATCGCGCAGCACCCGCGCGCGCTCTGGCGTGACCGTCAGAAACCGCTCGGTAAAGGCATCCAGCAAATCCCAATGCACCGTCGCCCGCCGCCCATCCAATAGCCCCGCCGAGGCCAAAAGCCACGGCCCGCTATCCAGCCCCACCGTCACCCCCGCCCGCCGCGCCGCCGCTTGCAACGCGCGCCGCGCGGCGGCAGTGTCGTGCCGCTCGTGATCATAACTTGCCAGCACAAAAAGGTAATCGCAGGCCGTCAGCGCCCCCAACCCGCCATGCGCCAGCACCTCGATCCCACTGGACGAGCGCGCAGGCGCGCCGTCCAACGTCAGGATCTGCCAGTCAAAGCCACGGCGCGGCCCCAGCGTATTTGCGGCGCGCAGCGGCTCCAGACAATTGGCAAGGCACAGGTTTGAAAACCTGTCAAAGAGCAACAGCGCGATACGCACCGGGGCGTTTGGTGATTTTGTCCATTCCAGCATGATTATTGTCTGATACCGCAAAATCAAAAGCCATACCAGCACGCTAGGCTGGCCCCAACACACAAACCGGAGGATGCCATGCCGCTCACCATGAACCGCGAGGTTTTCATTACCTGTGCCGTCACCGGATCGGGCGCCACCCAAGACAAAAGCCCGCATGTCCCCCGCTCGCCCAAAGACATCGCCGAAAGCGCGATTGCCGCCGCCAAGGCGGGGGCCGCCGTGGTACATTGCCATGTGCGCGACCCCGAAACCGGCGCTCCCTCGCGCGATCTCAAACTCTTTCGCGAGTTGACCGACCGCATCCGCGACAGCGACACCGATGTTGTGCTGAACCTCACGGCGGGCATGGGCGGCGACATGATCTTTGGCGGGGTGGAATCCCCCCTGCCCCTCTCACCCAAGGGCACCGATATGGCAGGGGCAACCGAACGTGTCGCCCATGTCGCCGAATGCCTGCCCGAGATTTGCACGCTCGACTGCGGCACGATGAATTTCGCCGAGGCCGATTATGTGATGACCAACACCCCCGGCATGTTGCAGGCCATGGGCCGGATGATGACCGAATTGGGCGTAAAACCCGAGATTGAGGCGTTCGACACCGGCCACCTCTGGTATGCCAAGCAATTGGTCAAGGATGGCATTCTGGAACCCGATGCGCTGGTGCAGCTTTGCATGGGCGTGCCATGGGGCGCACCGGATGATCTCAACACCTTCATGGCGATGGTCAACAACGTGCCAGACACTTGGACTTTTTCCGCCTTTTCGCTGGGCCGCCACCAGATGCCCTATGTCGCGGCTTCTGTGCTGGCAGGCGGGCATGTGCGCGTCGGGCTCGAGGATAACCTCATGCTCGACCGTGGCGTGCTGGCCACCAACGCACAACTCGTGGAAAAGGCAAAGGGCATCATCGAGGGCTTGGGCGCGCGCCTCATGACCCCCGCCGAGGTGCGCCAGAAACTGCGCCTCACCAAACGGGCCCCGCGCGGATGAGCCAGCGCGTCGTGATCACCGGCGGCGCGTCGGGGATCGGGCGGCGCTTGACCGAACGCTTTGCCGCGCGTGGCGACCGGGTGGCGATTTGCGATGCCGACGGCGATGCAGTGGCCCTTATGCAGGCTGGCCACCCTTTGATGATCGCCCGTCAGGCGGATGTGACCAACGAGGCGCAGATGTCCGCCTTTCTGGGGCATGTCGAGGCCACATGGGGCGGGGCCGATGTGCTCTGCGCCAATGCTGGCACCGGCGGCCCCGCAGGCCGGATCGAGGATCTCGATTATGCCGCATGGCAGGCCTGTGTTGGCGTCAATCTCTTTGGCACCTTTCTCGTCTGTCGCTGGGCGGCGCGGGTGATGCGGGCGCAAGGGGCGGGGCTGATCCTGATCACCACCTCCACCTCTGGCCTGCACGGCGTGCCCTACCGCACCCCCTATGTGGCCGCCAAATGGGGGCTGGTGGGGCTGACCAAGACACTGGCGATGGAGCTTGGCCCCGCCGGTGTGCGCGTCAACGCCATCGCCCCCGGCGCGGTCGAAGGCCCCCGGATGGAGCGTGTGGTGGAAATGGAGGCCCGCGCCTCGGGCCGGACCGAGGATGAGGTCCGCACGCTCTATGCGCGGGGCACCAGCCTGCGCACATGGGTCACGGCGGATGATCTGGCGGATATGGCGCTGTTCCTCGCCTCCCCCGCCGCAAGCAAGGTAACGGGCCAGATCATGGCCGTGGACGGACATACGGAGAGCATGGTGTGATGAAGGATGGTGTGATGACGAAAACAGCAGCAATCATCGGCGGCGGTGTGATCGGCGGCGGCTGGGCCGCGCGTTTCCTTCTCAATGGCTGGGATGTGCGGGTGTTCGACCCAGATCCCGAGGCCGCGCGCAAGATCGACGCCGTGCTGGCCAATGCCCGCCACGCCCTGCCCATGCTTTATGACGTGGCCCTGCCCGCCGAGGGGCACCTGACCTTTCATACAACCCTATCCGAAACCGTCATGGGCGCGGACTGGATACAAGAAAGCGTGCCCGAACGGCTGGACCTGAAACACAAGGTCTTCCAAGCGCTGCAAGAGCATTGCGACGCAGGGGCGATCATCGGCTCCTCCACCTCAGGCTTCAAACCCTCGGAATTGCAAGACGGTGCCGCGCGCCCCGAACAGATCGTCGTCACACATCCGTTCAACCCGGTCTATCTCTTGCCCCTCATCGAACTGGTCACGACCGAGAAAAATCCCCCCGCCCTCATCACCCGTGCCAAGGATATCCTCACCTCGCTCGGTCATTTCCCGCTGCATGTGCGCCGGGAAATCGACGCCCATATCGCCGACCGCTTCCTCGAGGCGGTGTGGCGCGAGGCGCTCTGGCTCGTCAAGGACGGCATCGCCACCACCGAGGAAATCGACAACGCCATCCGCTACGGCTTTGGCCTGCGCTGGGGGCAAATGGGCCTCTTTGAAACCTACCGCATCGCGGGCGGCGAGGCGGGCATGAAACATTTCATCGACCAGTTCGGCCCTTGCCTGTCGTGGCCCTGGACCAAACTCATGGATGTGCCGGAACTGACGGATGAACTGGCCCAGATGATCGCCGATCAGTCCGACGCGCAATCCGGCCACCTCAGCATTCGCGAACTCGAACGCAAACGCGACAATAACCTTGTCGCCATGCTGCGTGCGCTGCGCCAACAGGGCAATGCAGCGGGGCGGCTGATCAACCAACACCAGCAGACGATCAAGACCACCCTCACCGACGGCCCCCCCATCACCAGCGCCCGCCGCGTCATTCCCGCCGACTGGACCGATTACAACGGCCATATGAACGAAGGGCGTTTTGGCCAGCTTTTCAGCGATGCCGCCGATGCGGTCATGACCCTTGTCGGGGCCGATACAGCCTATATCGCTGGCGGGCTGAGCTATTTCACCGTCGAGAACACCATCAGCTTTCTGGCCGAGGCGCATGCCGGCGAGCATATCCGCGTCGAGACGCGCGTCACCCAAGGCGAGGGCAAGAAACTCCGCTGTTTTCACGAAATGAAACGCGAGAGCGATGGCGCGCTCTTGGCCACCTCGGACCAGTTCATGCTGCATGTGGATCTCAAGTCCCGCAAATCCTGCGATCCGCGCGCCGATGTGCTGGCGCGGGTCGTGGCATTGGCCAAAAAGCACAAGGAGGCCTGAGATGCATTTCGGACTGACCGACGAGCAAGAGATGATCGTCGGAGCGGTGCGCCGCTTTGTCGAGAATGAGATATACCCCCATGAGCCCCTTGTTGAGCGCACCGGCGAAGTGCCCCCCGAAGTGGCCCAAGCCATCAAGCAAAAAACCATCGACCTTGGGTTCTACGCCTGCAATTTCCCCGAGGCCGTCGGCGGCGCAGGGCTGAGCCATCTCGAGTTTGCCCTTGTCGAGCGCGAACTCGGGCGCGGCTCCATGGCGCTCACGCATTTTTTTGGGCGACCGCAGAATATCCTGATGGCCTGCACGGGCGAACAGATCGAGCGTTACCTCTTGCCAGCGGTGCGCGGCGAGCGGATGGATGCCCTCGCGATGACCGAACCGGGCGCAGGATCAGACGTGCGCGGCATGAAATGCGCCGCCCGACGCGACGGGGGTGACTGGGTGCTCAACGGCACCAAACATTTCATCTCGGGCGCGGATCACGCCGATTTCGTCATCGTCTTTGTCGCCACCGGCGAGGATCAGACCGACAAGGGGCCCAAGAAACGCATCACCACCTTCCTCGTCGATCGCGGCACTCCGGGCTTCACCATCCGCGACGGCTATAAATCCGTCAGCCATCGCGGCTACAAGAACATGGTGCTCGAATTCGACGATTGCCGCCTGCCCGATGCCCAGGTTCTGGGCGAGGTGGATGGCGGCTTTGCCGTGATGAACGAATGGCTCTACGCCACCCGGATCACCGTGGCCACGATGGCGGTCGGGCGCGCACGCCGCTGCTTTGACCACGCGCTGCGCTACGCGGCAGAGCGGGAACAATTCGGGCAGGCCATTGGCAAATTCCAAGGCGTCAGCTTTCAGCTGGCCGATATGATCACCGAAATCGACGCGGCCGACCTTTTGACCCTCAACGCCGCGTGGCGTCTGGATCAGGGCCTGCCCGCCAACCGCGAGATCGCCAGCGCCAAGCTCTACGCCTCCGAAATGCTGGCCCGCGTCACCGATGCCACGCTGCAAATCCACGGCGGGATGGGGCTGATGGATGACCTGCCCATCGAACGCTTCTGGCGCGACGCACGGGTGGAACGCATCTGGGACGGCACATCCGAGATTCAGCGCCACATCATCAGCCGCGAAATGCTGCGGCCCCTCGGCGCATGAGACGGATCGCCGCCTGCGGCGCCGACACGCCGGGGGGCGCCGCCCCCCGGACCCCCCGAGGTATTTTGGGCCAGATGAAACAGGCGCACCCCCTGCCCGTTACGGACAGGGGGCTTCACCTGGCGCGGTCATCGGCTCCTCAGCCTGTACCGCCCTGTCAAACTGCCGCAAAATGGTTAACCAACCCTTTCATCTGGCCCAAAATACCTCGGGGTGAATGGCCCGCAGGGCCAGAGGGGCAGCGCCCCTGCTCTTCTCTTGTCCAAAGTGCCACACGATGACCCGTGATCTTTCCCGCCTGCTGCGCCCCGCCTCCATCGCCGTGATCGGCGGCGGCACATGGTGCGCCAATCTTATCCGGCAATCTGTGGCCATGGGCTTTGCCGGGCCGGTCTGGCCGGTGCATCCGACCAAGGCAGAGATCGGCGGCGCGCGCGCCTATCCCGCGCTATCCGCCCTGCCCGGCGTGCCCGATGCGGTCTTTGTCGGCGTCAACCGCGACGCCACCATTGCCACCATCGCGCAGCTTCGGGAGATGGGCGCGGGCGGCGCTGTCTGCTTTGCCGCAGGTTTTCTCGAGGCCGAGGCCGAGCTGGGCGACGGCGCTGAGATGCAGGCGCGCCTGTTGCACGCCGCGGGCGACATGCCGATCATCGGCCCGAATTGCTATGGCTTCGTCAACTATCTCGACGGTGCGCTCCTCTGGCCCGATCAGCATGGTGGGCAACGCTGCAAGAGCGGCGTGGCAATCCTCACGCAAAGCTCCAACATCGCGATCAATCTCAGCATGCAGGCGCGCGGCCTGCCCATTGCCTATCTGATGACCGTGGGCAATCAGGCACAGCTGGGCCTGTCGGCGCTTGGCCGCGCGCTGTTAGAGGATCCCCGCGTCACCGCCCTTGGCCTGCATATCGAGGGGGTGGGCGATCTGCGCGCCTTCGAGGCGCTGGCAGAGGCGGCGCGCCGGGCAGGCAAGCCCATCGTCGCGCTGAAATCCGGGCGCTCGGATCAGGCGCGCGCCGCCACGCAATCGCACACCGCCTCTTTGGCCGGGAGCGGGGCCGGCGCGGCGGCCCTCTTGGCGCGATTGGGAATTGCGCAGGTCACGTCCCTGCCGCAGATGCTGGAGACCCTGAAGCTCTTGCATTTTGCTGGCCCGCTGCCCGGCAATGCCGTGGTCTCGATCTCTTGCTCGGGCGGCGAGGCAAGCCTGATGGCCGACACCGCCCTTGATCACGCCCTCACCCTGCCACCGCTCACGCCAACACAATCCCGCGCGCTGCGCGCCGCACTTGGGCCACGGGTGGCGCTGGCCAACCCCTTGGATTACCACACATTCATTTGGGGCGACGTGGCCGCCATGGCCGCCACCTTTGCCGCCGCTCTTGATGGCCCTGTCGATATCGGCGTGATGATCGCTGATTTTCCACGCCCCGACCGCTGTGATCCCTCCGCTTGGGACTGTATATTCGAGGCAGGCGCAGAGGCGCAGCGCCGGGTGGGCAAACCGCTGGCGCTCATCGCGACCCTGCCCGATTGCCTGTCAGAGAGTGTGGCCGAGCGCGCCATTGCAAGCGGATTGATCCCGCTTGCCGGGCTGGATGATGGGCTCGCCGCCATCGCCCGCGCCGCGTGGCTGGGACAGGGGCGCAGCACGCCTTTGCCGCTCCTCTTGCCCGGCACGCCGACGCAGCCCCGCACCCTGACCGAGGCCGAGGCCAAGGCGGCGCTCGCCGCCCACGGGCTGCGCATCCCACAGGCGCGCCGTGCCGCAACACCCGCCGAGCTTACCGCAACCCTCACCGCCATGCCCTTGCCGCTGGTCATCAAAGCCGAGGGTCTGGCGCATAAGACCGAGGCAGGCGGCGTGATCTTTGTCCACCACGCGGACGACCTTGCCGAGACTCAGGCCAAGGCCCGCGCCATGCCCTGCCAAAGCTGGCTCATCGAAGAGATGATCGCGGCCCCTATCGCGGAACTGCTGATCGGAGTGCTGCGCGACCCGGCGCATGGGTTTGTGCTGACCTTGGGCGCAGGTGGCATCCTCACCGAGATCCTGCGCGATACAACCTGCCTGCTCTTGCCGGTGACAGAGGCCGACATCACCCAAGCCCTCAGCCACCTGCGCGCGGCCCCCCTGCTGGGCGGCTATCGTGGCCAGCCCGCCGCCAACCACGCCGCCATTCTGCGGGCGGTCATGGCCGTTCAGGACTATGTGATCGCCCATTCCGCGACCCTCGAAGAGGTGGAAATCAACCCGCTCCTCTGCACCGCATCGGATGCGGTTGCCGTGGATGCGCTCATCACCAAGGGAGAGAGACCATGACCGACACGCCCATTCGCACCGAACGTACCGGGGCCGTGCTTGAGGTGACATTGGATCGCCCCAAGGCCAATGCCATAGACGCCGCCACCAGCCGGATCATGGGCGAGGTGTTCCGCGACTTCCGCGACGATCCCGAGCTGCGCGTTGCCATCCTGACCGGCGCGGGCGGAAAATTCTTTTGCCCCGGCTGGGATCTCAAATCCGCCGCCGAGGGCGAGGCCCCCGACAGTGATTATGGCGTTGGCGGCTTTGGCGGATTGCAGGAATTGCGCGGGCTGAACAAGCCTGTGATCGCCGCGATCAATGGCATCGCCTGTGGCGGCGGGCTGGAACTGGCGCTCTCAGCAGATATCATTCTGGCCGCAGATCACGCCACCTTCGCCCTGCCCGAAATCCGCTCGGGCACCGTGGCCGATGCGGCCAGTGTCAAACTGCCCAAGCGTATCCCCTATCACATCGCCATGGAGCTTTTGATCACGGGCCGCTGGTTCGATGCAAAAGAGGCCGCGCACTGGGGGCTGGTCAACCACATCCACCCCGCCGACCGGCTGATGGACGAGGCGCGCGCCATGGCCCAGACCATCGCCGCCGGACCACCGCTGGTCTATGCCGCGATCAAGGACATCGTGCGCGAGGCCGAGGCCATGCGCTTTCAGGATGCGATGAACCGCATCACCCGGCGACAGTTCGAGACTGTGGATACCCTCTACGCCTCGGACGATCAGAAAGAGGGCGCGCGCGCCTTTGCCGAAAAACGCGATCCTGTGTGGAAAGGGCGCTGACGAGGTTTCGATTGGCCAGAGCGGGGAATGGCCTGAAGGCGACATTGGCCCCAAGCGCTTACGCGCGGAATCAAGCCCGAAGGGCGCCGCGCGATCGCTGGGCCGTCCCGCGGCCTAGCGATTTTGAGATGTAGCGCATCTCTTTGAAGTCATACGGACTTTGCTTGCATTAAGTGGCAGTCACTGCCGTTGCATCGCTAGTCCCCGGCCCAGCGACCGCGCGGCTCATCGCACAGGTCCAATGTCCGCTTCAGGCCAAAACCCGTCCTGCCTCCTCACAGCCGCTTCAAATCCGTCCGAACACAGCCGCCAGAATCTCGCTCAGCCGCGCCGCATCCTCTTCTGTAAAGGCCGCCGGTTGATCGCTGTCGATGTCTAACACCGCAATCAACCGCCCCGCCCCGTCCCGCACCGGCAGCACAATCTCTGAGCGGGTGGAACTCGCACAGGCGATATGATCTGGAAACGCCTCGACATCCGGCACCAATTGCACCGTGCCCGTGCGCGCCGCCGCACCGCAGACACCGCGCGAAAACGGGATGCTCAGGCAGCCATGCCCGCCCTGATAAGGCCCGATCTTGAGCATCTCAGGCGCGGTGACACGGTAAAACCCGGTCCAGTCGAACCGATCATCCGCATGGTGCACCTCGCACACCACCGTAGCCATGAGCGCAACGGCGTCGCTCTCCCCTTCGGTAAGCGCGGCGATGGTGCGGGCGATATGGTCATAATCAATACGCATGACAGCCCTATGCCACGGCCCAAGCGCCAAGGCCAGAGCCTGCATGCAGCCTTTGGGTTGCATCCTGTGTCCACCCATGGCAGAGACGCGCCCGCGATAAAATTACGACATGGACTATAAGGAATACGACAGATGTCCCGGCTGACCCTGCACCGCAACCAGACCCGTGATCTTGAACCTCTGGCACGCCTTTTGACCGACAAGGATGATCTTGCGCTGGTCAATCCACAGGCCAGCCATCCGTTTGACGCACGCGAATGGGCGCTGAAATGGGTGGGCGACCTTGAGGACGAAACCTTTTATCTCTGTGATGAGAACGGGCAAGAAGTGGGCTTTTTCGCCCTGCGCGTGGGCGTCGGCCCCGAGGTGCGCCACCTCACCTATGTGTTTGTCGAAGAACGCATGCGCGGCGGCACCGGCGAGGTGCTCTTGTCCCTCGCCGAAGAGGCCGCCCGCCAACTCAAGGCGCTGACCATCACCCTCAAGGTCGAACTCGACAACGCGCCCGCGCTTAACCTCTACCGCAAGGCTGGGTACGAAGAACTGTCGCGCCGCCGGGGCATGGCCACCATGCGGCGCGATCTCGAGGCGGCCTGAGGGGCGTCAGACCCGCTCAATCGCAATCGCCGTGCCTTCGCCGCCACCAATGCAGATGGCGGCCACACCACGGCGCAGCCCGCGTGTTTCCAACGCATTGAGCAGCGTCACCATGATCCGCGCGCCGGACGCCCCAATCGGATGACCCAGCGCACAGGCCCCACCATTGACGTTAAGCCGCTCTCGCGCCACGCCCATCTCGTGCATGAACGCCATGGGCACCACCGCAAAGGCCTCATTCACCTCCCAGAGATCGACATCCGCCACGCTCCAGCCCAGCCGGTCCAAGAGCTTGCGCGCCGCAGGCACCGGGGCGGTGGTAAAAAGGCCAGGGGCCTGCGCATGGCTCGCGTGCCCCATGATCCGCGCGCGCACCTGTAGGCCCCGCGCCTCGGCCGCCGCGCGCGAGGCCAGCACCAGTGCCGCAGCACCATCGCTGATCGAGCTGGAATTGGCCGCCGTCACCGTGCCCTCCGCGCGAAACGCGGGTTTCAGCGTCGGGATTTTTTCGGGCCGCGCCTTGGCGGGTTGCTCATCCGCAGAGATCACCACCTCGCCCTTGCGCCCCCGCACCGTCACCGGCGCAATCTCACGCGCGAACGCCCCCGAGGCTTGCGCGTCCAGCGCGCCTTGCAACGAGGCCAGCGCATAGGCATCCTGCGCCTCGCGGGTAAATTGAAACGCCTCGGCGCAATCCTCGGCAAAGGTGCCCATCAGGCGTCCCTTGTCATAGGCATCCTCTAGCCCATCAAGGAACATGTGATCGACCACCTGCGCATGACCCAGCCGCGCGCCGCCCCGCATCTTGGGCAAAAGATAGGGCGCGCCCGACATCGATTCCATGCCGCCCGCGATCATCACCTCGGCATGACCCAAGGCAATCTGGTCAAAGGCCATCATCGCCGCCTTCATCCCCGACCCGCACATCTTGTTGAGCGTCGTGGCAGGCACCTCTTCGCCAAGCCCCCCCAGAAAACCGGCCTGCCGCGCCGGGGCCTGCCCCTGCCCCGCAGGCAGCACACAGCCCATCAAGACCTCGTCCACGGTCTCAGCCCCGGCGTCCAGCAGTGCCGCGCGAATCGCAGCGCCGCCCAGTTCTGCCGCCGGCACACCATCGAAATCGCCCTGAAATCCACCCATGGGCGTGCGCGACGCCCCGGCAATCACCACCTCTTGCATCTTTGCCTCCTCGCAAATCCTGATCCTGCATACCGAATGGTAAGGAATTGGGTCTAGCGTGCCCTGTATTACTACGTATCCTGCCGGAGGCACCATGGATCTCAACACCACGCATCATCCTGACATGACCATCATCACCGTCGGCGAGGCACGTATCGACGCCGCCGCCGCCATCCGCTTCAAGGACGCCATGCGCGCCGCTACGGCCAACGGGGCGGGGCCCGTCGTGCTCGATCTGGGCAATGTCACTTTTGTGGATTCCAGCGGGCTGGGCGCCATCGTCGCCGCGATGAAACAGATGGGCGGCGAGCGGCGGCTCGACCTCGCCTGTCTTACCCCCGATGTGGCCAAGGTGTTTCGCCTCACACGGATGGATACGGTGTTCACCATCCATGACGATCTGCGCAGCCTCCAATCCCGCGCAACAGGGTGATCGGGCAGGATGGGCGGCCCCATGATGACCCTTGCCAGAGGTCGCGCGCCGTGATCCCCGATCCTGCGGGTCAGCACCTCACGCTTCACACCCGTGCCTCAAACCTCGCCGTGCGCGAGGTGCTGGCGCGCACCCGCGACTGGCTGCACGCCTGCGCCATGCCCGATGAGGCATGTGGCACCGTCGAACTCGTGCTGGCCGAGGCGCTGAACAATATCGTGGAACATGCCTACCCGCCCGAGACCCCCGGCGACATCCAGATCGCGCTTGCGCTTCATCCGGCCCGGCTTGTCGCCATACTCAGCGATCAGGGCGCGGCCCTGCCCGGCCTTTGCCCCCCCGACGGCCTCTTGCCCGAGCATGACGTCGCGCGCGGTGCCTTGCCCGAGGGCGGGTTTGGCTGGTTTTTGATTCGCGATCTTACCGACCGGATCGACTATCGCCGCGCCGCCGGATGCAACCATTTGACCCTCGAATTCCACCGCGCCCCGCTCTGACACAACCCTAGGGTTAGACCGCCGCAATCTTACCTTAATCCCGGCCAACTCGCGCCGCAGAACCCCGTCATACCGAAACCCGTAGCTGCATATGGCTTCCCTCGGCGTCGCGTGTAATTGCCCCCACCCAGCGCGCGGCGTCGAGGCTTACTCTTCTCCCCCGATTGGCAAAGCCGCAAACTGCGCCTAGTGTCCCCCCATCACGGACACAAGGACAAGACATGCGCGACTTTCACAAGCCCGGCCGCTCGGCCACCTTTTCCACCAACGGAATGTGCGCGACCTCGCACCCGCTTGCGGCCAAAACCGCCATCGACATTCTCGAACGCGGCGGCAACGCCATGGACGCCGCGATTGCAGGCGCGGTCCTCTTGGGCATTTGCGAACCGCAAATGACCGGCATCGGCGGCGATTGCTTCGTCCTCTTCACCAAACCGGGCGATCCCACCATCCACGCGCTCAATGGCTCTGGCCGCGCGCCCGCCGGGGCCTCTGCCGCCGCCCTGCGCGCCGCAGGCCATGACACCGTACCACTTCAAAGCGCACATGCCGTCACCGTCCCCGGTGCAATTGACGCCTTTTGCCGCCTCAGCGCCGATCACGGCCGGCTTGGCCTCGATACCCTCCTCGCCCCCACGATCCGCTATGCCGAAGAGGGCGTGCCAGTGGCCCCCCGTGTGGCCTTTGACTGGCCCACGGCGGGTGCCGCGCTTCAGGGTCATGGCCTCACCCATTACATGCCCTCAGGCACGCCGCCCACAGCAGGCCAGATGTTCCGCGCCCCCGGTCAGGCCGAGGTGCTGCGCCGCATCGCCCGCGACGGGCGTGCCGCCTATTACGAAGGCGAAGTGGCCGAAGACATCATCACCACGCTCAACGCCTTGGGCGGCACCCACACGGCGGCCGATTTCGCCAACCAACACAGTGATTATACCACCCCGGTCAGCGGCGAATACAAAGGTGCCAATCTGGTCGAGCATCCACCAAACGGCCAAGGCGCCACCGCAATCCTGCTGCTCAACATCCTGAAACATTTCGACATTGCCGGAATGGACCCGTTTGGCGTCGAACGCACCCATATCGAGGCCGAAGCAACCAAACTGGCCTATGACGCGCGCAACCGCTTTATCGCCGACCCCGATCACATGCGCAAACTCGACTATATGCTCTCAGACGAGACCGCCGCAAAACTCGCCGCGCTGATTGATCCCAAACGCGCCATGGCCGCCGCCAAACCCCTGACCGAGGCCGTGCATCGCGACACGATCTATATCACCGTGGTGGACCGTGACCGCATGGCGGTGTCGCTGATCTATTCCATCTTCCACGGATTCGGCTCTGGCATCGCGTCTGAAAAATTCGGCGTTCTGCTGCAAAACCGTGGCGCAGGCTTTACGCTGGAAGAGGGGCATCCCAACGAACTCGGCGGGGGCAAACGCCCGATGCACACGATCATTCCCGGTATGTTGGTGGAAAATGGCCGCGTGACCATGCCCTTCGGCGTGATGGGCGGCTCGTATCAATCAACGGGGCATGCACGTCTGGTGTCGAACCTGCGCGATTTCGGGATGGACCCGCAATCCGCCATCGACGCGCCGCGCGCCTTTGCCGATCCTCTGGGTCTCAACCTTGAGCGGGGCTATGGCGACGCTGTGGCGCAGACCCTCGCCGATATGGGGCACGAGATCCTGCGTATGCCCGGCCCCATTGGCGGCGCGCAGGCGATCTATATCCATGACGATGGCGTGCTTGAAGGTGGCAGCGACCCGCGCAAGGACGGCTGCGCCTTGGGCTATTGATCAGGCAACACAGGGAGGGTGGGTGCAAACCCACCCTCGCCCACTCAATTCAACTGAAAATGCAGCGGATAATGCCCATCCTCGAACGGACCAAACAGGTCCGGAATATCGGGATGCCCCACCGGCTCGCCGGAATAATCGGCGACAAGATTCTGTTCACTCACATAGGCCACATAGTAGCTTTGCTCGTTTTCCGCGAGCAGGTGATAGAACGGCTGTTCCTTGGATGGGCGGCTATCCTCGGGAATCGAGGCATACCATTCCTCGGTATTCGAGAATTGCGGATCGACATCAAAGATCACCCCGCGGAACGGGTGTTTCTTGTGACGGACCACTTGGCCCAGATGGTATTTTGCACGTGTTTTAATCATATCGCGTTTGCCCCTAATGCCAGAGTGTAAACCTTTCAAGGGTGGTTTGTCCAACAGTCGGCTGAATCATGCGAGAAACAGTCTGTGAACGTAGGCGTTACAGCGCTGCAGCGCGCAACCGCGGCGAATTCGTGATTTCCCCCGGCCAGAATTTCCAGTAAACTGCATAAAAAAAGAGAGCGAGAGGCATATGAGCAGAACTCTTCGCGCGTTGATGGTGTTGTTTGTGCTGGCTTCCTGCGGCGGTGGCGGCACTGGCTATGGCACCGCCCCGCGCAATCTAGACCACGCATGCGCCATTCTGGACGAGCGCCCCGAATACGCCCGCGCCTTCCGCGCGACAGAGCGGAAATGGGGCGTGCCCGCCCATGTGCAGATGGCCACGATCTATCAGGAAAGCAAATTCATCAGCGATGCGCGCACCCCGTTTCGCTGGACCCTTGGGGTGATTCCCACGGGCCGGGTCAGTTCGGCCTATGGCTATAGCCAGGCGCTGGACGGCACATGGGAGGAATACCAGCGCGAAACAGGCCGTTTCGCCGCTCAGCGCACCAATATTGCCGATGCCACCGATTTCATGGGCTGGTATATGGCCAAATCCAACCAGAGCCTTGGCATCCCGCTCACGGACGCGCGCAACCAGTATCTCGCCTATCACGACGGGCGCACCGGCTATGCCCGTGGCAGTTTCAACAGCAAGCCGTGGCTGCTGCGTGTCGCCGACAGTGTCGAAACCCGGTCACAAAATTACCGCGCGCAGCTTGGCACCTGTGCTCTTGGGCGCGGTCTGATCTGATCCTTGCTGGGCCTGCGGCGCGGGCTCAGCGATCCACCCGCATCCGCTCCTTGCCCGGAATGACGAAACTCTCGTCATTCAGCCGCACATCGCGCTGCATATCGCCCAGAACCACCGTGGTCTGGCTACCGCTGCCGTCATGGATCACCCATTGACGCAATTCCACGGGGCTGCCGGTAAAGACCAGATCAATGCTGCCATACTCAGGATTCGCCGGGTCCTGCGCGCGCACCGTGGTCGAGGTGCCGTCGCTCGCATGTCCCACCACCATCCGCTCGCGCGTCAGGTCCACATTGCGCGCCAGGATGATTTTCAGCGGCGTGCGGTGAAGAGGATATCCCACCGGCCCATCATTCGAGCGCGGGTCGATGATCCCCACCGTATCGCCATCAGCCACCACTAGCGCCTGTTCGGGCGGATCGTATTCAAACCGCACCCGACCGGGGCGCTTGATCAAAATCCGGCCCGTGCTGATCGTGCCATCCTCGTTGATCTGGGTAAACGCACCTTGGGCGGTCCGCAAACCATTCAGATAGTTTGAGATTTCCGGCAAAGACAGCTTTTCCGCCGCCGCCGGGAGGGCCATCGCCGCCCAGAGGACGGGAACCATAAGAAAACGCATCTTGTTCATACCCCACAGATAAGACACCCCGCGCGGGATTGCACCAGCGCGGGGCGTAAATTTTTCGCAGCTGAGCGAGGCACCGCCGGTCCTACTGCGGCTCCGGCACCAGCACTTCGCGCTTGCCCACATGGTTCGAGGAACTGACCACGCCCTCATCTTCCATCTGCTCGACCAGACGCGCGGCCTTGTTATAGCCAATCGCCAGTTTCCGCTGGATATAAGAGGTCGAGCATTTGCGATCCTTGATCACAATCGCCACCGCCTGATCATAGAGCAGGTCATCACCTTCGGCCCCGGTCCCCGACGACAGGCCCATCACCGAATCAAGACGTTCGGCGGTGTCCTCATCCGGCCCTTGCAGCACCGATCCCACATAGGTCGGCGGACCATAAGCCTTGAGGTGATTAACCACCTCCTCCACCTCTTCATCGCTCACAAAGGGGCCATGGCAGCGCGTGATCTTGCCGCCCCCCGCCATATAGAGCATGTCGCCCATGCCAAGAAGCTGCTCGGCCCCCATCTCGCCCAGAATGGTGCGGCTATCGATTTTCGATGTCACCTGAAACGAAATCCGCGTCGGGAAATTCGCCTTGATCGTGCCGGTGATCACATCAACCGACGGGCGCTGTGTCGCCATGATAAGGTGAATACCGCTTGCGCGCGCCATCTGCGCCAACCGCTGAATGCAGGCCTCGATCTCTTTGCCCGCCACCATCATCAGATCGGCCATCTCATCGACGATGACGACGATATAGGGCATCTTCTCGGGTGCGAATTCTTCGGTTTCAAACACCGGCTCGCCGGTGTCATCGTCAAACCCGGTCTGCACCGTGCGGCTGAACATCTCGCCCTTTTTCAGCGCCTCCTCGACCCGGCCATTATAGCCGTCGATATTGCGCACGCCCATCTTGGACATCTTGCGATAGCGGTCCTCCATTTCGGCCACCACCCATTTGAGCGCAACCACCGCCTTTTTCGGATCGGTCACAACAGGGGATAGCAGATGCGGAATGCCATCATAGACGCTCAGTTCCAGCATCTTGGGGTCAATCATGATCAACCGGCATTCTTCGGGCGTCAGCTTGTAGAGCAGGCTCAGGATCATCGTGTTGATCGCCACCGATTTGCCCGATCCCGTGGTCCCCGCAATCAGCAAATGCGGCATCTTGGCAAGGTTGGCCACAATGGGATCACCGCCAATATCCTTGCCCAACGCCAAAGGCAGCTTTTGATTGCCATCGCCATAGGCCCGGCTTGACAGGATTTCCCGAAATCCAACCATCTCGCGGTTGTCATTGGGCAATTCGATCCCGATCACTGACCGCCCCGGCACGGTGGATACCCGCGCTGACAGCGCCGACATCGACCGCGCGATATCATCCGCCAGACCAATCACCCGGCTCGCCTTTAGGCCCGGTGCCGGTTCCAGCTCATACATCGTAACCACGGGGCCGGGGCGCACGCTGACGATCTCGCCCTTCACGCCGTAATCATCCAGCACATTCTCCAGCATCCGTGCGTTTTCTTCCAGCGACTCGTCGCTCAGATGATGGCGCTGAATATGCTCGGGGTCCGCCAATAGGCTGAGCGGCGGCAATTCATAAACCGGCTGCGCGGGGGTCTCAAAACGCAGCGCTGGCTGCGCTTCGGCCATGGCCCGCGACGACGGCTGCAAGGGCTTGCGCGGTGCATGTTGCACAACCTTGCGCGGCTCAGGCATCGGAATGCGCGGCGCAGGTGCCGCCATCTCGGGCGCATCATCTTGCCCAAACGCCTCGATCATCGCGTCGAAATCGTCGTCCTCCGTCACCTCCAACATGGGCGCGGCCATGCTCACCGGTGCGGCGGCGGCGGCGCGCAGTAACGGCTCGGCTCTCAGCGGCGTTTGCACCACATGACGCGCCGTCAGCGGCGGCTCGGGCGGCAAAACACCACGCGGCGCGGTGTTCAGGATCAAAGGATCAGGCCCACGCCCCCGACCCTTGGTCAGGGGGGCCACAGATGCGATCTGCACCGCCGGGCTTTGACGCACCCGCGCCTTGATCACGTCGGAAATCTTGGCCCGGATCCGGTCATCGCCAGGCATCTCGGCCTCGCCCTCAAAGGTCGCGGCCTCTACCAATTCCGGCTCGGGCATGACCTCGGGCTTGCGCATCAGCATCGGCATCCGCGCCAACAGCCCACCGGGCTTGTCCACCGGCTGCGCAGGCTTGGGTGCGACCGGCGCGTGCCGCTGGGCTGTCAACGGAACGGGATCTGCGCGGCGCACCCGCGCGCCGTCCAGCGCAGGCTCTGCCCGCAGCGGCACCGCCGCGCGCGCAACAGCCGCCTCACCCCGGCGTGCGCGTCGTTCCGCCATCATGGCCTGCATCGCCTGCCCCGCTTGGGCTGCACCTCCCGCGCCACGACCCATCGCTTTCATCAGCGCGGCATAGCACAGGATCACCCCCACCAGCAGAAAGCGGCCCATGCGCTGCAACTCTACCCGTGTAAAGCCCAGCACAAACGCCCCCATCCCAAGCACGCCAACCCCCAGCACCAACGACAAAAGCTTGAGCCCCACACTCGCCCCGACCGGCAGAATACCCAGCAAGGCCCCCAAAACCGTGTCCCCAAAAAGCCCGCCCAAACCGAAACTATGGGTCTGCGCCCACTCCGCCCCCGGCGTCAACGACGCGGCATAGAGCGCCAATATCGCAAGCCAGATCGGCGCGAAGATAAGCCGCCCCATCGCCCGGTCCTCGCCCCGATGCAGCGCCATGCGCGCGCCCCAGACCCCCAGAACAATGGCAAATCCCCAGGATCCCCAACCGATGATCATGAACAGCGGCGCCGCCACCGACGCGCCCAAACGGCCCATCCAGTTCTGCACCGGCGCATCCGTGGCCGACATCCAGCTTGGATCGTCCGGAGTGTAAGAGACCACCATCGCCGCCGCCATCAGCGCCACCGCCATCAGCACAAGACCCAGCAATTCCTTGCCGCGTTTCTCGATTGCCTCAGCCATGTTGCTGTCCAGCAAGGGGTCGCGCCCGCGCGTCTGATATGCCATCTCGTCCCTCGTCCTCAATCATCCATAGAGACAGGCGCGCAGCCGTCTCAAACCATCTGCCATCTCATCCTTGGGGGCCACCATCGCGACCCGAATATACCCCTGACCGGGGTTCACGCCGCCTGCCTCTTGGCTCAGATAGGCCCCCGGCAACACCCGCACGCCGGTTTCCTGCCAAAGCCGCAGCGTCGCCGCCTCGCCATCCTCGACCGGCAACCACAGGAAAAATCCTGCCTCCGGGCTGCGATAGCCGGGCAGATTGCCCAGAATCTCATCGGCAATCTCATATTTCTCGCCATAAAGACGGCGATTTTCGATCACATGCGCCTCATCCGCCCAGAGCCGCGCGGCCGCATGCTGCAACGGCATCGGCAAGGGCGATCCGGCATAATTGCGCAACTGTTTCATCTGCGCGATATTCTTGGGGCCAGAGGCAACAAAGCCCGAGCGCAGCCCCGGCAGGTTCGACCGCTTCGACAGGCTGTGAAACGCCACGATACGCTCAGGATCAGCCCCCATCTCCTGCGCGACCTCCAGAATACCCACCGGCGGCGTATCGCGGTAAATCTCGGCATAGCATTCATCGGCGAAAATGCGGAAATCATAGCGCTCCGCCAGCCCGATCAACTCGGCCCAATAGGCGCGGCTCGCCACTGTGCCCTGCGGATTGGCGGGCGAACACAGATAGGCCACCGTGACGCGGTTCAACACCTCTTCGGACAGCGCCGCGAAATCCGGCAAATGCCCCGTTTCATGGGTGGCGTTCAGGAAAATCGGCTCCGCCCCCACGCTCAGCGCCGCCACCATATAGACCTGATAAAACGGGTTCGGTGCCAGCACGACCGGGCGCTTGCCGCCCTTCACTTCGGGGCTGAGCGCCATCATCGCATTATAAAGCCCCTCGCGTGTGCCGTTCAGCGCCATGATCCGGCTTGCCGGATCAAGCGTCACGCCATAGCGCCGCCCCACCCAATCGCCGGCCGCCTGCAACAACTCAGGCATGCCCTCATTGACGGGGTAAGAGTTAAAGCCATCGGCATTTTCTGCAATGACATCAACGATCCAGCGCGGAAACGCATGCTTGGGCTCGCCAATCGTCATATGCACGACCTCGCCGCCGGGCGCATGAGCGTCAAGCAGGGTCCGCAGACGCGGAAACGCATAGGCCGGTAGGTTCGCAAACCGCTCGGGAAACATCTGATACTGCCTCAAGGTTCGGGATCATTCGCGTCCCGTTTCCCTGAATCTACCCAAGCCCTGCCCTCAGGTCCAGCAAAACCAAGGGCCTAGCCCCCGAATTGTGGCATTTTTGGCAAGGCGCTCAGCTTTCATCGTTCTGAAAAACCGCATTGCGACCCGGCCCCACGCGCTCTGGCCACGGTATGAGCGTTTAGGCCGCAGTTAATTGCCCGCCCTGCCAGCCCGTCACACGCGCCCGCACAATCTGGCCTTCGGGGTGATCGCGGTCGAAAACCACCTCGGTGAATTGCTCGGTCCGACCCATGCGCGGGGCCTCCATCAGCACGGCATGCTCGCGCCCCTGCTGTGCGGCCAGATGGGCGGCAACCCGCCCCTCACCGGCGGCCCGCAACCGCGCGGCACGTGCCTTGATCGCCGGGCCTTTGACTTGCGGCATCCGGGCGGCTGGCGTGCCGGGGCGAGGCGAATAGGGAAACACATGCAGCCATGTCAAATGACACTCCTCGACCAGCCGCAGCGAGTTTTCAAACGCCGCTTCGGTCTCGGTCGGAAAGCCTGCGATAATATCCGCGCCAAAGGTCATCTCGGGCCGCAAGCGCCGCGCCTCTTCGGCAAAGCGGATGGCATCGTCACGCAAATGCCGCCGCTTCATCCGCTTGAGGATCAGATCATCGCCATGTTGCAGGCTCAGGTGCAGATGCGGCATCAGGCGCGGCTCTGTGGCAATCGCCTGCATCAGGTTTTCATCCACCTCGATGGAATCAATCGACGAAATCCGCAGGCGCGGCAAATCTGGCACCAGCCGCAAAATCCGCATCACCAGATCACCCAGTTTGGGTGCCGCGGGCAAATCCGCCCCCCAGCTTGTCAGGTCCACGCCGGTCAGCACAACCTCGTTATACCCCGCCCCCACCAAGCGCTTGATCTGCTCGACCACGACGCCCGCAGGCACAGAGCGCGAATTGCCCCGGCCATAGGGGATGATGCAAAAGGTGCAGCGATGATCGCAGCCGTTTTGCACCTGCACATAGGCGCGGCTGCGGCTGCCGAATCCGTCAATCAGATGCCCCGCCGTTTCGCGCACCGACATGATGTCATCAACCAGCACGCGCTCGGTCTCGCCGATAAAATCGCCCGCCAGCCGCGCCCATGTGTCCGCCGCCATCTTTTCGGTATTGCCGATGACCGCATCCACCTCGGGCATTGCCGCAAAGGTTTCCGGCTCGGTCTGCGCGGCGCATCCGGTCACGATCAACCGCGCCTCCGGGTTCTCGCGCCGCAAGCGCCGGATTTCTTGCCGCGCCTTGCGCACCGCCTCGGATGTCACAGCACAGGTGTTGACGATGACGGCATTGCCCAGCCCCGCTTGGCCCGCCAACTCCTTCATCGCCTCGGTCTCATAAGCGTTCAGGCGACAGCCCAGCGTGGTGAATTTCGGCGCTTGGCTCATCTCTGCGCCGCCAGAAACGCGGGCGTGAACACGCCGCTTGCCACATGTGCGGTCTCGCCGGTCATCCAGACGCCATCCTCGCGCCAATCCACATGGATCGTGCCACCATCCAGATCAACCCGCACCGCGCGCCCCGTTAGGCCCCGCCGCGCCGCCGCCACCGCCGTCGCACAGGACGACGAGCCAGAGGCCAGCGTCACCCCAACCCCCCGCTCCCAGACCCGCATGCGGATGTGATCGGGGCCAATCACCGTGGCCACCTGCACATTGGTCCGCTCCGGGTAAAGCGGGTGATGCTCATAGCGCGGCCCGAATTGCGCCAGCGGCACCGCCTCGGCATCGGCCACGAAAAACGTGCAATGCGGATTGCCCATGCCCGTGGCCACCGGCCCGCCCTCGATGGGCAATTCCAGCGTATCCATCGCCTCAGCCAGCGGGATTTCGGCCCAGTCAAGCTGCGGCTGCCCCATGTTCACCGATGTCAGCCCGCCACCGGCATCCACGGCCACCAGCGCGCCGCGCGCCGTGCTCAGCTCCAGCCGCGCCTTGCCGCTCTCGTCCATCAGGTGCCGCGCGATACAGCGCGTGGCATTGCCGCACGCCGCAGAGGTCGAACCGTCGGCGTTGTAAAAGGTCAAATGTGCATCGCCCATGCCTTGAGAGATCACCGCCAATTGATCGAATCCAATGCCCCGATGCCGGTCGGCGATGGCCATGATCAACGCAGGCGTCAGCCCCAGATCGCGGCCACGCCCATCCAGCACGACAAAATCGTTTCCCAGCCCATGCATTTTGAAAAAGGGCAGCCCGGTATGATCAACTTGGTCCATCCTCGCGCATATAAACCGCGCCTCGCGACGAATCCAGCAGATCGCCGAATAATCTTGCACTTTCGGGGTTGACCCCCCGCCCCGCTCTTTCTAGATAGCGCGTCTAGTGGGCCGTTAGCTCAGTTGGTAGAGCAACTGACTTTTAATCAGTGGGTCGCAGGTTCGAATCCTGCACGGCTCACCACTACTCAAAACATGGGCGTAAGAAACCCGATGCGATGTGCCGTTCAGCGTGCGTGCAATAGCGCTGAATGGCCAAGAGCGGCGACCGTTAAGTCGCCGCCCTCTCGTGGTTTTTGGGCCTATCGGCTCAATCTGGGGCGCAGATCTGCGCCACGCCCCATATCGCCGCGCTAAGCCAGATCAATCGTCCAGACGCTCGACCACGGTTGTTGCATAGGCATCGACCAGGGCCGCGTAAAAATCGTCTTGCGACGGCTCGATCGTGACCCAACCTTCGGGGGCCGGGGTATCGCCGCTGACAGCCGTCATTTGCAACGCATAGCTGCCGATCTGTTCATCGGGATTCTCCAGGCTATCGGCATTGGTGGCAACGGCATCGTTAAGCCCCTCAAAGGTCGAAACCGTCCCTTCCAGCTGGTTGAACTCGCCGGTATCCGGCAGGATCGTATCGCCATCAATCGCCACTTTGTTGATCTCAACTGCGATTCTTGGCGCGTCAGCGGTATCATTCAGCGTCACTTTCGACGCAATCGCCGTGGCAAGGTCCGCCTCAAGGGTCGGCCAATATTTCAGGACATTGTTGTCCGCGTAAGCGCTGAGATCCACCTTGACGTCAAGGCCCGAGAGGGTCTTGTCCATGGCCAGAACTGGGCCAACGCTGGCCAAAGTCATCCCGGTGAAAAGTGCTGTCGTAAGAAGCCGTTTCATTGCAAAGTCTCCTTCTATGGGTCGTATCAAACCCGCAATGCATCAGATGCGGCGGGCCGGTGACACGCACGCCTGTGTGGCGTGATGTGATCAAAGAACGCGCGCCCTCTGGTATGGTTCCCAAAAACCTGAATACTCCGCCAAAACCGATGCATGCCGGACCCACCCAACGCCGGAACCACAGGGCCACCACGGCGTTATTCTTCCAAACAACGACTACAGGCCAGAGCAGGAGCACAGCGCCAGACATGCCAAAGGATGCAGCACCGGATCATGAAACAGCGGCCGATCTGGTCGAGCAGGGATGGGATGCGCTGACCGGGGATTACACCTGCGTGGGGGATATCGTGGATACGCTCGGCCGCGCCAATTTCGCACCTCTGCTGATTCTGCCCGCCTTGGCGCTGGTCTCGCCCCTCAGCGGGGTGCCCGGCTTTACCACCCTGTGCGGGCTGATCATCGCGGCGGTCTCTTTGCAGCAGATGGTCCACCGCTCATCGCTCTGGCTACCACGCTGGAGCCGCGCTGCCCGCCTGCGCACAAGCCGCGTGCGAGAGGTCTATCGCTGGTTTCGCATCCCCGCGCGCTGGCTTGACCGGGTCACGCGTCGGCGGCTGCACATTCTGGTGACAGAGCCGCTGGTGATCCTGCCACAGCTGTTCTGCCTGATCTTGGGCGCGGTGATGCCATTCCTCGAACTGATCCCCTTCACCTCGTCGATCTTGGGCGTGGTGATTACCGCGCTCGCCGTTGGCATGTTTGTCGGCGACGGTCTCTTGGTCTTGGTCGGGATGCTCTTGGCTATAGGGGTCGCGACCGGCGTCGCAACCCTCGTGATGTCGTGACCGTGGCCCACCCCTGAATGCACCTGAGGCGCCCATCAACCCGATGCGCGCCTCATATGTCTTGCAGGGTCGGATCAAACGGTCAGCTCTGCACATCCTGCGATGCACCCGTCACCGCCTGTCCGGCATCCTCGATGTCGCGACCGGCACCCTCGACCGTCTCGCAGCCTGCCAGAACACCCATAAAGAGCAGCGAAATGAGGGAAAGTTTTGCACGTGTCATTGCGTTCTCCGTTTGATTTCTTGTGCAATGACAACGCAGCACGGCCTATTCGGTTCCCTCCGCTCCGCATATTTCCGGCAAACTCAGGCGTCGTCCTCGTCTTGGGTGGGCCATGTCATCGGAAAGACAACATGCAGCTCATACCGGTCCGGTTGCGGCGAAATCTCAAGCGTGCCGTTCAACTGGGCCACAAAGGATTCAATCAGCTTCGATCCCAGCCCCGACCCATCAATCGGCGTGACCTCAGCCCCCTCCGCAGCCTGCCCATCTGGCGCGCGCGAGTTCACAACGCTCAGGCAAAAACGATCCTCCGACACCGCTTTCAACGCGATGTTGATCCAGGCATCGGTGCCACTGGTCATGCCGCAATATTTCACGGCATTGATCGCGGCTTCTGTCGTCAAAAGAGACAGGGGCACCGATTGATCCGGGCTGATTTCCACAGGCTCCAGCGCGGTTGTCACCGCGATCTGCCGCCCCCTATCGTCCAAGGTTCCGACGATAACCAATTGCTGAATGATATCTTCAAGCAGCTTGTCGGCCCGTACCAGCGACAGCTTGCGCGCCAGATAAAGGTATCGGTGGATCGCCGACAGCGCCATCACCCGATCCTGCACCCGCCGCAAAAGATGCTTGGCCTCAAGACTGCCCGTCGCGCGGATCTGCATGTTGAGCATGCTTGAGATAAGCTGAAGATTGTTTTTGACCCGGTGATGCACCTCGCGCAACAGCACGGTTTTCTCGTTCAGGTCTTCTTCCAGCCGCCGTTCCTGCTCTGACAGCCGCCGCGTCATCGCCCGAAATGCCTCGGCCACCACCTCCAACTCTTCGGGCGCATTGTCCAGCCGGGCCTTGTCCAGATCGCCACGCCCCGCCGCGTATAGCCGCATCCAGGATCGCAGACGGCGCACATGCCGGATCACCAGATGATTGACCCCGATATAGGCCACGATGATCGTGATCACCCACATCGCCAGCGGCAGATAAAGCGCAAAGGTGCCCTCGTACCCCGGCAGCAATCCGCTCCTGTGTCGCGGCTCCCAACTGCCCAGCGCCAATACCCGGTCGCCCACAATCGGCACCACCGCAAAATCGCGGGTATTGCCATCCTGATTCACATCGCGAAACGTCTGCCGCCCGGTATCGGCCAGATCCTGCAACCCATGCGAGGCCGGCAAAACCGAGCGCCGAAAATCCGAAAACTCCGCCGTGGCGACAATCTCGCCCTCGGATTGAAACAGCACCAGATCAACATCGGGCACCACCGTCGACAGTTGGTCATTCAAGGCGCTGATCGGCACCGCGATCCAGACCGTTCCCCGAAATTGCCCCGCCGCGAACACCGGAACCGCCACGCTGACCGTGGCAATCCCCCCAATGAACTCCAGCGGATGCATCAAAATCTCGGTCCGCCGCCCCGTAAGCTCAGAGCGGATGGACGCAAGATTGCTCAGGTCCTGCCGCCCGCCGTTCGAGGCACAGACCAGCGACAGCGCGTCATCGACAAATCCCGCAAAACTATAGATCGGGCTCTCTTCCACAACCCGCGCCATCACCGCATCGCAGGTCGCCTCAGCGGTATCAAAGACCGATACCGTGATCGCCAGCGTCTCGGCTGTGCTCAGCGCGGATTGGATGATGTCGCGGCTCTCTGACACGGCCTGCTGGGTCTGCTCCAAAAGCGCGGTTTCCGACAGGGCCTGCCGTTCTTCCAGAACCTTATAGGTCTGATAGACCGACACAAAACCAAGCGGCAGAATGGCAAGGCTCAACCCAATGCCCAATTGCAGCGCCAGATTAGGCGTCCAGAGCCCGCTCAGCGCGGCCAGACGCAACCTCATGCAACAGAGGTTCCAGTTACGACGGCCATCGTCGCGGCATCGGTCATCGCCAACTCATCCTCATCGTCCAGATGCATCAACTCCGCCAGCCGTTTGCGCGCGCGGTTGGTGCGGCTCTTGATCGTGCCCACCGCACAGCCGCACATTTCGGCGGCCTCCTCATAGGAAAACCCTTCTGCGCCCACCAGAACCAGAACCTCGCGCTGCTCATCGGTCAATTGCGCAAAGGCTGCGTGAAAATCCGTCATCGCCAGATGCCCGTCATGCGCGGGCTTTTCCGACAATTGCCCAGCCATCTTGCCATCGGGGTCTTCAACCTCGCGGCGACGCTTGCGATACAGGGAATAATAGGTGTTGCGCAGAATGGTGAACAACCACGCGCGCAGATTGGTGCCGGGCTTGAACTTGTCAAAATTGCCCCACGCCTTGACCACTGCATCCTGCACCAGATCATCCGCCGTCGCGGAATTGCGCGTCAGGTTCAACGCAAAGGCGCGCATCGCAGGCAAATGCCCGATCAATTCGTCGCGCGGGTCCATTTGGGGCGCCTGAGAATCCATCACGAGTCGTCACCAGACGGCTTTTGCTTCTCGCCCGACTGCTCGCGCAACTGCTCCAGCAGCTTGATAAAGCGGTCCGGTACGGGCTCCTTGGCCGTGTCCGCATAGGCACGCCGGAGATTCTCGTCGATCGTTTGCGTCAATTTCTTGGTCCTGCGATTCTTTTCCATTTCGCCTATTCATCTGCCACTAAGAGAACGGCACTTTTCTGCACCCGGTCGGGAACATAACACGCAGCTCGGCGTTTGGTTCCCTCAAAGGATACATTTTTGAGGACAGACATGACGGACACACCGCGCCAGCCAGACCTGAGCACTCAGATCGCCGAACACCTCCCCTATCTGCGCCGCTATGCACGCGCCCTGACCGGCAATCAGCAGACGGGCGATCATTACGCGCTCGCCACGCTCGAGGCCCTGCTCGAGGATCGCACTGTCTTCAATGCCGGTCTTGCGCCGAAACCTGCGCTCTTCCATGCCTTTCATAAGATATGGGTGTCTTCCGGTGCCCCCATCGCCGAGGCTGACAGCGCCTCTTCCCCCGAGGCACGCGCGCAATGGCGGCTGTCCACCCTCACCCCGAACACCCGCGAGGCGCTGTTGCTGCACAGCATCGAGGGGTTTCGCGTCTCGGATATCGCCCAGATCATCGGCGGCACCGCAGACGAGGTCAGCACGCTCCTCAGCATCGCCCGCACCGAAATGACCAATGCGATCAGCGGGCGGATCATGATCATCGAGGATGAGGCGATCATCGCCATGGATATCCGCGCCATTGTCGAAGATATGGGCCATGACGTCACCGGCATTGCCCGCACCCGCGATGAGGCCGTGAAACTCGCCCGTCGCGACCCGCCTGATATGATCCTCGCCGATATCCAACTGGCCGATAAATCCTCTGGCATCGACGCGGTCAATCACATCCTCAACGAACTGGGAGAGCGGCCCATCGTCTTCATCACCGCCTTCCCCGAACGGCTCTTGACCGGCGAACGGCCAGAACCGGCCTTTCTGATCACCAAACCCTATAGCGAGGAACAGGTGCAATCCGCCGTGAGCCAAGCCATGTTCTTTGCCAGCACCGAAACCCTTCAGGGCTGATCTGGCCAGAAAAAGACCCCGCGCAATGGGCGCGGGGTCTTATGCCGTCTCACTCACGGCGCGCGGCCACGCAAGGCCCGTGCGATCATCGCCACGACAAACAACACAAGAAAGACCACGAACAGGATCTGCGCAATCCCCGCCGAAGCCGAGGCAACGCCACCAAACCCCAAAACACCGGCGATCAGCGCGACCACCAAAAAGACAAGCGCCCAATAAAGCATTGGAATCTCCTTTCAAAGCAACATGGTTTCGATTGCTAACCCAACGGTCACAGCCCTGTTTGGTTCCCGCCGCACCGTCTTTTCCCTCAGAAACCGCTTTTTTCCAGAATTCCCGGAACCTCGCGCGCCCCTCCGCGTTGACCCATCGTAACAACATGAAAGGACGCCCCAATGGCACAGGCAAAATCCGCCGACACATCGCCGCAAGACGAGATGGATCACCTCTCCCAGCAGATTTCGACCTTGAGAGAGGATATTTCGGCCATTTCCAAAACTCTCGCAGGCCTTGGCGGCACCACCCGCGATGCGGCGGTGGATGGCGCACGCCGCAAGGTGTCACAGCTGCGCGACGCCAGTTCCGAACAGCTGCACGCCGCACAGCACCGCGCCGAAGACATGGGCCAACAGGCAGCCGACGCCGTGCGCAACCAACCCGCAGCGGCGGTTGGCCTTGCGGTCGGGGTGGGCTTTTTGCTCGGGTTCCTCACTGGCCGGAAATAACCGATGAGCGGCCTTGTCTCTCACTTCCGCCGTCGGGCGCGCCATGCGGCGCGCGCGGCGGCCTTTACCGTCGCAGGCGTGATTTTTGGGATGGCGGGATTGGCCTTTCTGACCGTGGCGCTCTGGATTCTGATCGCCACCTATGAGAGCGCGCTTGTCGCCCATGCCGTGATCGGGGCTCTCTATCTGCTCCTTGGCATCTGCTTTCTGGCCTTTGGCGGTCAATCAACCGACGCAGAGACCGCCCCGCAGCCCGCCGCCCCCAAAGAACCGCTGCTCCAGGTCGCCGAGGCCTTTGCCGTGGGTTTGAACGCCGGTCGCGCCGCGCGCGCCCCACGCTCCTAGGCGCGTCACGCACCCTTGACCAAGGGCTGCAACACACCGCGCACCATGTCATCGGTAAACGGGCGCACAAGCATGGCCCAGCCTTGCTTGACAACCTTGATCTCGTCGTCTTCGCCCATGGTCAGCACGATCCGCGCGCCCCGCAGGGCGAGCGCGCGGTCCAGCTCCGCCTCCAGCACCTGATCATAGCGCATTTCCAGAAACGCCGCCGAAATCCGCGCCTCTCCGTCCAGCACGCGAATCAACTCATCCGGGTGCGGCACATTGAGAACACGACAGGGGCCCGCCGCCTGCAGCGACCCGCAAAGATCCTCTGCAATCAATATGTTGCTGTCCATGACGATATAAACCGGCGGCTCCGGCGGCGTCGTCTCATCATAGGGCATAAGGGGCTCTTTCATCGTATCAGGTCCAAACATCCCTCATTCTGGAACATATTCCGACCTTCTGCATTAAACTATGACATCTCGACGGAGTTTTCCCATGGTTACAGATTGTCAGAATTGCCCGCTGCGCAGCCGCGCCATCTTTGCGCCAATGACGGACGCAGAGGTGGCCTTCATGCAAAGCTTCAAAACCGGCGAGCTTGAGGTTGAAGGCGGCGCCACCCTGATGATGGAGGCCTCCAACAGCCCGCAACTCTACACCGCCCTGCGCGGCATGGGCCTGCGTTACAAGACCCTGCTCTCGGGCGAACGACAGGTCATCAACTTTGTGATGCCCGGCGATTTCATCGGGCTACAGGCGGGGGTGATGCAGGAAATGCAACATTCCGTCGAGGCGACAACAGATATGAAACTCTGCGTCTTTGACCGCAAACGCCTTTGGGCCTTGTTTCGCGACCATCCCGACCGCGCCTATGACCTGACCTGGATTGCTGCCGTCGAAGAACACCTTCTAGGCGAGAGCCTTGCGATCCTCGGTCATATGAGCGGGATCGAGCGCATCGCGCGCGCCTTTGTGCGCCTTTTTGATCGCGGCGCGGCGATTGGCCTGACCCGTGGCGCAGACATGCCCCTGCCCTACCGGCAACAGGATCTCGCCGACGCGCTTGGCCTCTCGGTGGTGCATGTCAACAAGATGCTCAAACGCCTGCGCGAACAGGGGGCCGCCACATGGCAGAACGGTCGACTGACGTTGCATGATCGTGACCGTCTTTGCGATATTGCCCAACTTGACCGCGACCGTACCCCGATGACCCGCCCGCTGATCTAAAACCGTCACAGGTTCATTTCCTGCACCACGGAACCAATCGCACGCTCATGCGTTCTCATCGTCATGCACAGATTATTCGTCAACGATGACCCGACTCTTCGCATGGCGGTGATCGTGATCGCCCTCATCCTCAGCTTTGCCGCCCTCAAAATCGGCGGGGATATCTTCGCACCGATGACCTTGGCCATCGTCACCGGGGTCATGCTCGCCCCCGTCACGGATGTCTTCGAGAGGATCGGATTTTCCACAGGTCTCGCCGCCTCAACCGTGCTGATCCTCGGGGTCTCGGCCATTGGCATCTTGGCCATACTGGCCGAACCCGTGATCTGGCAGATCGCCGAAGAATTGCCGCGCATCCAATACGAACTCCGCTCGATCATCGCGGAATTCAGCAACCTCATTCGCGGTCTGCAAGAAATCAACCGAGAGGTCGAAGCCGCACTTGGTGCCGCTCCAACCCCCGCAAAGGACGCCGGGGAAGGCGGCAGCCTCCCAAGCATCACAAGCGCGCTCTTCATGGCCCCTCTGGTTCTGGCGCAGGCGCTGGTCTTTTGCGGTACGCTTTTCTTCTTTTTGCTGACCCGCAAGGGCATGTATGCTTGGCTGTCGCTCTGGATCGGCACCCCGGACGATACCGCCGACATTCTACGCCGCTTTACCAATGCCGAACGGCTGGTGGCCCGCTATTTCCTTGCAATTTCCAGCATAAACGCCGGCCTTGGCGCGGCCTTGGGCGGGGCACTCTTGTTGATCAACCTGCCGGGGCCTTTCGTCTGGGCCATGGTCGCGGCCTTGCTTAATTTCGTGCTCTACGTCGGGCCGATGACCGTAACTGCGGGGCTGCTCGTGGCTGGCATCGTGGCCTTTGACGATCTGATGGTTCTGGCCCCCCCGGCGATCTTTCTCGCGCTCAACATGCTTGAGGCCCAGTTTGCAACGCCCGCCCTTGTCGGACGCCACATTTCTGTAAACCCGCTCCTGATCTTCGTGTCACTGGTGTTCTGGCTCTGGCTATGGGGGCCCATCGGCGGCATCATCGCCATTCCGGTTCTGGTTATCGCCCTGGCCCTGCTCGACATCTTCGCAGTCGACGGGGAACCAGACAAGAGCGGGCCTTAAACCACCTCTTCGGGCATGCCCGGCAGGGGCATGGCAATCGCCTTGGCAACATCGGAATCGTAATCCACCAGAAATCCCTTACGATGCCGGGGCGGCAACACGCTATTGCTGCCAACCATGCCCTGCCACGCGCCAAAGGCCGTTTCGAGATCCAGAAACGAGGCATCCGCCTCTTTTGGCAACCAACAGCCCATGACCTTTGCCCGAATCTCGGCCACCTGATCGCGCCGGGTCACATGCAGCCCCGCTTCGGTGTCCCATCTCATGCTGCGCCCATTGAGATTGGCCGAAGACACAATTGCCTCCGCCTCATCAAAGATCGAAACCTTGGAATGCACATAGATCAGGGGGGCGCCCTCCAGCGCATCCCGCGCGGCGCTGTCGCTGGCGCGCGGCTGCACCGGCGACGCGATCACCAAACGCTCCGGCCCGAACGCCGCCTTGAGATAGGCCAGCGCGCGCGCCTGCTGATGCTCGCCAAACCGCCCATCCAGCCCCGGATCACTCGAAAACGCCACCTCCTCGGGGGCCGCTGGCAGCACAAGGATCAGGCGCAGCTCCGGGCATTGCCGCGCCCGCCGCGCCAAGGCCCGCGCCAGCGGCACATACCGAAAATACTGCGTTTCCAGATAAATCAGCCGCTCCGCCTTGGCGATGGCCGCCAAATGCGCGCTCTCGATCTCGCGCAGCACCGTATGCGGTGACAACCGCATCGGCGCGCTCAACCGGCGACGCGACAGCGTGCGCAAAAATCCCGGAACAGAGGGCGGCGGCGCGGATTTACGCGCAACCGCCGCCAGAAACCCCTCCAGATGTGCCTGTGCTGCCTTGGCAACCGGGCCCGTCGCCAGAACCTGCACATCATGCCAGGTCTGATTCGGCTCTTGGCGATGTTGCTTGGTATCATACCGCCGCTCATTAAGATCGAGACCCCCGATATAAACCAGACGGCGGTCGAACACCGCCAGCTTCTGATGATGTGTCGCCGGATGCAGGTCCATCAACCGCGCCGGAAAACACAGTTGATCCCGGTCATCCACCCGGCAAAGGCTGCGCAAGCGCGGCGTCTCAACCCGGAACCGCTCGCGTTCCGGCTTGGTCATGTGGCACCAGCGGTCCACCATCTCGCGGATTTTCATCCGCACCAGCGGATAGAACAGCACGCGGGGGAATATCCCGCTCTTGGCCTCATGCAATGCCACGGTAAAGTCGAGCCGCGCCTCTGGCTGCGCCATTTCCCGCACCGCCGCGATCTGGCGCAGTGTTTGCGACGCCAACCGATGCAGATGCACCGCCGCGATCGGATCGAAATCGGATACGAGCAGACGGATCGACACCCCGCGATCAAGCGTGTGAACGACAAGATCAAACCACGTCGCGCCAATCGCGCGCGCCTCGTCCGAGCGCAGCCGCGTCCGCAAATCAAACACCCGAAAACAGGCCGAAATCTCTGTCTGCGCCTCCAAAAAAGCACGCTCCAAAGCCGGATACGCCTCTTCTGCGGTAATCAGAACCTTGAGGTCTGTAATCGCATCTGCCGCTGTATCACCCTGCGCGGGCCTGCTCTGGGTCATGGTCCTGCCGATCAGAGGTTGAATCCAAGGCCGGTTTCCCGGACGATCTGTCGTAAATGCCCCCGCCGGGACAGGCGGGGGCAAGCACCCTAGGGACACGGGCCGGGTGCGGCAGAGCTTGGCTTGCATCTGGGGGATGACAGTCAGGCTCCGGACAGTCAGCGCCTCACGCTGACCATGCTCTTCTAACGCGCCTCCCCCCGTTCGGTTCCCTGAAAAATTCGGCAACAGCAAAGACAAGCGGCCCTAAGCCTTGGCACAAAGACGGCGTCACACCCGCCCAGACCGCGGCCCGAACAACAACCACAGAATAAAGCCCAAGAGCGGCAGCAACAGGATCAACACAACCCAAAGCACCTTCTTGCCTGTCGTCGCCCCCGACCCAACAACCGAAATGATAGCCCAAATATCGAGGATCAACAGAATGATCCCGCCAATGCCGGTAATCTCAAGCATGTTCAAAACTCCAATCTTGCAGGGCGCGCCACATCTGGAACCCGTCAAGGCCAGCCCGCAACAGGCGGGGGCACGTCCCCGAGAAACGCACAAAAGCCCTCAAAGTTCCCTCAGGATCACAAGTATATTTTGACCGATTTTTGAAACCTTCTGCGCCTCTGACGGTTGGATTGACAGGGCGCCGCTTCTCTGCGGCCTCTCATCACAGCAGGACAAAGGAGTTCCTCCATGAAACGCATTCTCGCAACCACCGCAATCGTCGCACTCAGCGCAATGCCGGTTCTGGCGCAGTCGGACACCACCGATCAAACCGCCCCAAGCGCGACCGAATCCTCTGACATGACCACCGGCCAATCGGGGGCCAACTCGACCCCAGAGGCCAATGCTGGCGCCACGTCAGACACAACCACCAATGCCGACGCCGCAACCATGCCGGAACTGTCCGGCGAGGAACGCGCGGCCCTCACCGCCGAGGATCTGCAAGGCGTGGCGCTCTATGACAGCGCAGACGAGCATGTCGGCGAAATCTCGGACATTGTCGTGACCGATGATGGTCAGGTCGAGCATGTCATCGTCGATGTTGGCGGCTTTCTCGGGCTGGGCGAAAAGCCGGTCGCCGTAGACTTTGACGACATCACCCTGACCCACGACGCGGACAGCGTGACGTCTTCGATCCAGGCCACGACCAGCCTCACGGTCGAGGACTTCGAGACCATGCAAGAATGGCAAGGCTAACCCCCCTCGCCACATACTCTCTTGGTCGGGCCGGGCATCTTTGCCCGGCCCTTTTTCTTGACGCGGCGGTTTTCCTAAACCGTAACCCACATTGGCCTCAAAACGGCACCGCCGCCCGAAACTTGACGCCGGCACCGCCATCCGGATGGCGCAGACGCAATTCCTCGGAATGCAGCATCAGGCGCGGATGCTCCCGCGCCGCGCCGCTCGCATAAAGAGGGTCACCCAAAATCACATGGCCCAGCGCCAGCATATGCACCCGCAACTGATGGCTGCGCCCGGTCTTGGGGCTCAGTCGCACCCGGCTTTCTTCGTCGCTTGCGCGCAGCACCCGCCATTCCGTCAGGGCCGCGCGCCCGGTCTCATGGCACACCTTCTGCAACGGGCGGTTGGGCCAATCCACGATCAAGGGCAGATCAACCACGCCCACCTCCGGCTCCAGCCGCCCCCAGACCCGCGCCACATAGGTCTTGCGCGTCTGCCGCTTTTCGAACTGCAGGCCCAGATGCCGCTGCGCATGCGGCGTCAGCGCAAAAATCATCACGCCCGATGTATCGCGGTCCAACCGATGCACCAAGAGCGCGGTGGGAAACACATCCCGCACCCGCGCCATCAGGCAATCGGCCAGATGCTCACCCTTGCCCGGCACACTCAAGAGGCCCGCAGGCTTGTTCACCACGACGATCTCATGATCGTCATGCAGCACCTCGAGCGGATCGGTTGGCGGATCATAGTCACTCATGGCCGCGCCTTACACGACCCGCCCCGCCATGACCACTCCCACATTCATCTGGCCCGAAATACCTTGGGGGCGTCGCCATTGTCGCGCCATTGGTCCAAGCGACAATGGCGCCGGGGCAGCGCCCCCACCCTGTTCAGGCCTTCACGCGCTCGGATTTGGGATCATACATTGGTTTCAGTGACGCCTCCGCCTTTACCCGCACCCCGGCCACATCGACCTCATAGTTCGAGGCCAAAACCTGCTCCGCGCTCTCGCCCGCGCAGGGCACATAGCCAAGGCCCATCGCGCCCCCCAGATGATGGCCGTAAGCCCCCGAACTCAGATAGCCCACGATCTCGCCATCCCGCAGCAAGGGCTCATTGTGATAGAGCATCGGCTCAGGGTCCGTCAGGCGAAACTGAACCAAGCGCCGCTCCAACCCCGCCGCGCGCTTGGCCAGCACCGCCTCGCGCCCGATGAAATCGGCTTTTCCTGTCGCCACGGCAAAGCCAAGCCCCGCCTCCAGCACATGATCTTCGCAGGTGATATCATGGCCGAAATGCCGAAATGCCTTCTCGATCCGGCAACTGTCCATCGCGTGCATCCCGCACAGGCGCAGGCCATGATCCGCACCCGCCGCGTGCAGCACCTCGAACATATGGCCGCACATATCGGCACTTACATAGATCTCCCAACCCAACTCGCCCACATAAGAGACGCGGTGCGCCCGCGCGACACCCATGCCAATCTCGATCTGCCGCGCCTGCCCAAAGGGATGCGCGTCGTTCGAGAAATCATCAGGCGAGACCGCGCGCAAAAGATCGCGCGCCTTCGGACCCATCACCGCCAACACGCCCTCGCCCGCCGTTACATCGGTGATCACCACAGGGTGATCCCCGACATGCCGCCGCAGCCATGTTTCATCCGCCAGCCGCGTCGCCGCCGGTGTCACCACCAAATAGGCCGTCTCGCTCAGCCGCGTCACCGTCACATCCGCCTCGATGCCGCCCTTGGCATTCAGGAACTGCGTATAGACAATCCGCCCCGGGGCCACAGACATATCCGCCCCGCAGACATGGTTGAGAAAGGCCTCGGCACCGGCTCCCTCAACCCGCAGCTTGCCAAAACTCGACATATCGTACATGCCCACGGCCCCGCGAATGGCCCGCACCTCCGCCGCCGTGTTCTCAAACCAATTCTGCCGCTTCCAGCTATAGCGATACTCCCGCTCCTGCCCGGCCTCGGCATACCAATTGGCCCGCTCCCAGCCTGCCAATTCGCCCATGACAGCACCTTGGGCCAAGAGTTGCGCATGAAACGGCGTGCGCCGCACACCGCGCGCCGTGGCCTTTTGCCGGTAGGGGTAGTGATCGGCATAAAGCAGGCCCAGCGTCTCCTTGGAGCGCTCGAAAAGATACGTCTTATTGCCCTGAAAGGGCTGCATCCGTGCCACATCCACATCGCCCAGATCAAACGGTCGCTCCCCCGCATCCATCCAGAGCGACAGCGCATGCCCTGCCCCCCCGGCCGACTGAATACCGATCGAGTTGAACCCGGCCGCCACCCAGACATTGTCCATCTCGGGGCAAAGCCCCAGATGATAGGCATCATCGGGGGTAAAACTTTCCGGACCGTTAAAGAACGTGTGAATTCCCGCCTCGGCCAGCATCGGCATCCGGTTCACCGCCGCCTCCAAAATCGGCTCGAAATGGTCGAAATCCTCGGGCAGCTGGTCAAACTCAAAACTCTCCGGGATGCCCTTCATCCCCCAGGGTTTCGAGACGGGCTCGAACGCGCCCAGCATGATCTTGCCCGCATCTTCCTTGTAATAGGCGCATTCATCCGGCACCCGCAGCACCGGCAATTGGCGAAGGCCCGCAATCGGCTCGGACACGATATAGAAATGCTCGCAGGCATGCAGCGGCACATTGGTGCCCGCCATCCGGCCCACCTCATGCCCCCACATGCCCGCGCAATTGACGATCATCTCACAGGCGATATGGCCGGCACTGCCATCCTCGCCCTGCCAATCCACGCCTGTCACCCGGCGGCCCGCACGGGCAATCCGCGTGACCTTCACGCGCTCCTGCACCCGTGCGCCGCGGTTGCGCGCGCCTTTGGCCAGCGCCAGCGCGATATTGGCCGGGTCCGCCTGCCCATCGGTGGGCAGCCAGACACCGCCCGTGACCCCGTCAAGGTTGAGATGCGGATAGCGCACCTTGATCTCCGCCGGGCTCATTTCCTCGACCGGCACGCCAAAGGCCCGCGCCATCGCGGCATTGCGCTTGAGTTCCTCCAGCCGCTCGCCCGTCAGCGCGACCGACACCGATCCCACCTGCCGGAACCCGGTGGCAACGCCTGTCTCGGCCTCAAGCCCGGTGTAAAGCTCTGCCGAATAGCGCGCGAGCCGCGTCATATTGGCCGTCGCGCGCAACTGCCCGATCAGCCCCGCCGCATGCCAAGTGGTCCCCGACGTGAGCTGCTTACGCTCCAAAAGAACCACATCGCGCCAGCCCAGCTTGGTGAGATGATAGGCCACAGAACAGCCCACGACGCCGCCGCCGATGATGACCACACGGGCCTGAGTTGGAAGATCGGTCATTCATAACCCCATGAAACGATGATGAAAGGTACGAGGGTGGGGGCGCTGCCCCCACACCCCCGAGGTATTTTCGGCCAGATGAACGCCTCAGACGATGTCATGCCCAGCCGCCCGCAACCGCCGCGCCAGTTCCTCGATATGCGCAGGCCCCACTTCGCAACAGCCGCCCACGATACTGGCCCCTTGATCCACCCACCCCATGGCAAACTCGGCATAGGCAGCCGGGGTCAGATCATGCCGCTGCTCCAGCGCGTCGACCGTGGGTGCCGCCCCAAGAAAGCCCGCGCTGATACAGGTGAACCCATTGGCATAGGCCCCAAAGGGCAGGCCAAACCCCTTCACGATCTCCAACCCCGCCGCCACGGATTCAGGCCGCGTGCAGTTGATCAACACCGCCTCGGGGCCAAACTCGGCCACCAGCGCCACCAGATCCCCCAGCGCCTCGCCCGAGCGCAGCCGCGTGCCGTCATCATCCATAACCGTCACCCCCAGCCAGACCGGCAGGCCACTCAGCCCCGCTGCCATCAACCCGCCCCGCGCCTGATCGACCGAGGACATGGTTTCCAACAGGATCAGGTCCACCCGATTCTTGAGCAGCGCAACATTCTCGGCATAAAGCGCCGCCGCTTCGGACGCAGGCGGGCAAAGGTCCGGGCGATAGGATTGCACCAGCGGCCCGATGGCCCCCGCCACCCGGCCCGACCCATGCGCATCGCGTGCAGCCACGGCCGCCCCCACCGCAACATCCGTGAGCCGCGCCACCTCATCCTGCAATCCCACCCGCGCCAAACGATCCCGCAGAACCGCGTAGGTATTGGTCGAGGCCACCGTGGCCCCCACCGCGAAATAATCGTCATGCACCAGGCGCACGATCCCGGGATGGTCAATCATCACCTGTGTCGACCAGAGCGGCGTCGCCCGGTCGCCCGAGCGTTTCACCAATTCCTGCCCGATAGAGCCATCGAGCAGCGTGATTTCGGTCATTTTTTGTCCTCCGGGGGTAAAAGCACCAATTTCCCAGCATGGGTCTTGGCCTGAAAATCCGCCTGCGCACGGGCGATGTCGCGCAACGGGTAGGTGGCGGCGATCCGGGGGCGCACGCGCCCCGCGCGCGCCATCTCGATCAGCCGGGCAAAGACCTGCGGTGCCTGATAGGTGCAGCCATGCAGCGTGATATCACGCAGGTAAATCCGCCGCAGATCAACCGTGATCATTGGCCCGGCAATCGCCCCCGCCACGGCATAATGCCCGCCAGGACGGAGCGCATCAATCAGCGTGACACCCCCCGCCCCTCCCACTAGGTCAATCACCGCGTGAAAATGGTCCTGCGGCAACGGCGCGTCGCGCGCGATCACCGCCGCTGCACCATCCGCGCGCACTATCGCCGCCTTGGCAGGGGCGGCGATGCCGGTGACGCGCGCGCCCATCGCCGCTGCAAGCTGCACCGCCGCAAGGCCGACATTGCCCGAGGCCCCGGTGATCAGCACCTCTTGACCCGGCCCAACGCCCGCCCGCTCCAAGAGGCCCAGCGCCGTGCCAAACCCACAAGGAAGCGCCGCAATCTCGATATCCGAAAGCGGCACATCGCTCACGTCATAAAGATCAGCCGCCGCCATCCGGCAATATTCGGCAAAGGCCCCGTCAATCTCAGACCCGAGCGCGACAAAGCCCACCGGGTTTTCCTCGGTCGGGCGCGGGATGTTGATGGGGCAGGTCACACGCGCGCCCAGCGCCGGGGTCTCAACCCCCGGCCCCCGCGCCACCACAACGCCGCACAGGTCACCCCCTTGGATACGCGGAAACCCCAGCGCGCCCGCCCAGCCGCCACGCGCCACACCATCCGCCGTTTCGCCCGTGGCCCCTGTCACCTCTGCCGCATACCACCCCTCACGGGTGTTGATATCGGTGTTGTTGACGCCCGCCGCCCGTACCCGCACCAAAACCTCACCGGGGCCGGGCCGTGGCAGCGGGATATCCTCGCGCCATTCCAATGCCTCGGGTCCTCCATGACGGGTGAGGATCACACCGCGCATGGTCGCGGGCAGGGTCATGCCCGCAACCGTTCATTCTCAGGGTCCCAGAGCGGTGCATCCGCCTGCACCACAGCAGCGCAACGCTCGCCGTAGATTTCCACCTCGATCCGCGTTCCCGGCACCGCCAGATCGGCGCGCAACATGCCCAAGGCCACGCTGGCATTCACCCGGTAGCCCCAAGCACCGCTCGTGGTCTCGCCCACGATCTGCCCCTCATGCCAGAGCGTCGACATATAGGGCGCATCCGCCGCCTTGGCCTCGACGATCAGCGTGACAAAGCGCTTCTTCACGCCCGCCTGTTTCTCGGCCAAAAGTGCTGCTTTGCCGGTAAACTCCTGCGGCTTGTCGAATTTGACGAACCGCTCCAGCCCGCCTTCCAACATCGAATAATCGGTGCTCAGATCGCCTTTCCACGCGCGATAGCCCTTCTCGATGCGCAAGGAATTCAGCGCGAACATGCCAAAGGGTTTCACACCTGCGCCAATCAACGCGTCATAGATCGCAGGGATCGCCGCGTTTTCGGCATGGATTTCCCAGCCCAACTCGCCGGTAAAGCTGACCCGCGCCAGAAACGCCTTTTGCCCAGCAACACTCGCATGCTGATGGCTCAGCCACGGCAGGCTCAGATCGGCATCGGTCAGCCCCGTCAGGATCTCGCGGCTTTTCGGCCCCGCCAGGAGCAGCGCGTCGCGCTCCGCCGTTGTCTCGCGCAGGCTCAGCCCCTCGGGCAAGGCGCGGCGTACCAATTCGCCGTCATGCCATTGCGCGGTCGAGGCCGTGATCAGCACGAAACTATCCTCTTGCAGACGGATGCAAGAAAACTCCGTCACGATGCGACCGCGTTTATCGGCCACGTAAACAAGGTTCATCCGCCCGACCTTAGGCAGCCCGCCGGTCACAAAGCCGCGCAGCCAGTCATCGGCCCCCGCGCCCTCGATCCAGAGCCGGGTGAACCCCGGCAGATCCAGCACGCCGCAGGCATCGCGCACCGCCTCGCATTCCTCACGGATACGCGCCTCCCACGGCCCCGCGCGGTCCCAGGTCTGCGTCGCCGCCTCAGATGTATCATCGCCCGGTTGCGCAAACCAATTGGCCCGCTCCCAGCCGTTATAGACGCCCATCACGCCGCCCAAGGCCTTAACCTTGTCATGCACCGGCGACACCTTGCGATCCGGTGCCGCAGGCCAACGATGCCACGGGAAATGCATCGCATATTCATGCCCATACACCTCCATCCCCTTGGCCACACAATATTCCGGGTCGGTGTAATCAGTGTAGCGGCGCGGATCACAGGCCCACATATCCCATTCCGTCGCGCCTTCTGTCACCCATTCCGCCAGCACCTTGCCGGCCCCCCCGCCCTGCGCGATGCCAAAGGTAAAGACACAGGCCTCGAACGCATTCGGAACCCCCGGCATCGGGCCAATCAGCGGCAGACCATCGGGCGCATAGGGGATCGGCCCGTTGATGACCTTGGCAATCCCCGCCTGTCCCAGCAACGGCACCCGCGCCATCGCATCCTCGATATACCAATCCAGCCGCTCCAGATCGTCGGGGTAAAGCTGAAAGCTGAAATCCTCCGGCATCGGATCCTCGGGCTTCACCCAATGCGCCTTGCAATTGCGCTCATAGGGCCCAAGGTTCAGCCCGTGCTTTTCCTGCCGCAGGTAATAAGAACTGTCGACATCGCGCAAAAGCGGCAATTTATGCCCCTGCTCCCGGCTCCACGCCTCTAATTCCGGGATTTCATCGGTCAATAGATACTGATGGCTCATCACCATCATCGGCACGGTGCGCCCGCCATAGGGCTTGAACCATTCGCCAACCCGCTGCGCATAATATCCGGCGGCGTTGACCACATACTCACACCGGATCTCGCCCTTTTCAGTCGCAACAATCCACTCCCCGTTTTCGCGCCGCACCCCGGTCGCGGGCGTGAACCGCAGGATCGTCGCCCCCATGTCGCGCGCCCCCTTGGCCAGCGCCTGCGTCACCTGTGCGGGATCAATATCGCCGTCATTGGGATCATAGAGCGCGCCTTGCAGATCATGCGTTTCCAGAAACGGATAGCGCGCCGTGATCTCATCCACGCCCAGAATATCAAGGTTCATCCCCTGATACTTGCCCATCCCCCGCGCGCGCTGAAATTCCTGCATCCGCTCGCGGCTATGCGCCAGACGGATTGACCCCGTCTGGTGATAATTCATCGGATACTCCACCTCCGACCCCAAACGGGCGTATAGCTCGGTGGAATAGCGCTGCATGTTCATCACCGACCAGCTTGTCGAGAACGTCGGCACATTGCCCGCCGCATGCCATGTGCTGCCAGCGGTCAATTCGTTCTTTTCCAAGAGAACACAATCCGCCCACCCCGCCTTGGCCAGATGATAGAGGCAAGACGCGCCCACCACCCCCCCGCCGATGATCACAACCCGTGCCGTGCCCGGAAATTCCGCCATGTCCCTCTCCCTCAATCCGTTTGCGGCACGCCGTCCGCGATGTCGTAATAATCACCCTTGTCCTTGACAAAGATGTGCTTCTCCAACCGCAGCCCGGTCGGCGCCTCCAGCGCCCCTAGCGCGAAACTGATGGTGTCCTCCGCGTGCGCGGCCCAGAACAGGAACGAGCCGCATTTGGGGCAAAACCCGCGCTTGGCGATGTCACTCGCCGCATACCAGCTCACCGGTCCGGAAATGCTCAACTCCGCCCGTGCCACATAGGCCGAGGCCCAGACATGCCCCGATTGCTTGCGGCATTGCCCGCAATGGCAGGCACTCGCCCCTTCCGGGGGTGCGGTCACAACAAATGTCACATCTCCACACAGACACGATCCCTTGTGCATCATCCTCTCCCCGGTGTTGCGGCGCTGCCCAAGGCCAGGCCATAGATCACGAAACAGGCGGCCATCCCCCGCCGCAGCCAGACATTGAACACAGCGCCCAGCGCCGCCCGGCCAAGCCCCGCCCCAAGCGCGCAATAGCCCACATAACTCAGCGTCGTCAGGCTCAGCGCGGTGGGGAAAATCACCCACATCTGCGCGCCAATCGGCACATCAGGCTGCACGAATTGGCTAAATGCCGCGAGATACCCCGCCACGCTCTTGGGGTTGATCGTGGCAATCGCCAAGGCCCGCCAATAGACCGAGCCTTTCGGGGCCTCCCCCGCCTCAACAGGCCGCCGCGCCATGATCCAGCCGCGCACGCCAAGGTAAATCAGAAACCCCGCCCCGATCAGCTTGCCCACCTGAAACGCCACCGGCGAGGCCGCGATCAGCGCAGTGATCCCCGCCGCCGACAGGCTCAGAAACAGCGTCGCTTGCGTCAGGATTGCCAACACTCCCCACAGGCTGCGCCGAAACCCGAGCGTCATGCCGTTGGTGACGCAATTGACCGCATTCGGCCCCGGCGTGGTGACAAAAACCACCCAGAAGAGCGCAAAGACAGTCCAGGCTTGATAGCTCATGCCATCCCCCTCAATACACCGGCGGGGCGATCACCCAGATCGCCACGCAAGGGATGTCATAGGGATTGGCCCAGCCATAGGGCTCACCGCGAAACCGGAAACTGTCGCCGGGGCCAACGGTGAATTTCCGCGCGCCAATACTCAGGTCCAGCCGCCCCGACAGGATATAGCCCACCTCCTGCGTCGGGCGCTGCGCCGGGCGCTGCATCTTGGACCGGGGGCGGAATGTCGAATGGATCACTTCGAAATCATCCGTCAAGTCCGGTGAGAGCAGTTCCTCGATCAGCCCTTCCTCGCCCGATCCCATCGGTCGCCGCGCGCCCGCGCGCACCACATAACCCTGTTCCTCGGCGGGCGCGCTCGCATGGCCGAACAGCAACGACATCGGCACGCCCAGCACTTCAGCCACCTGCCGCAGATCGCTGATCGACGGTTCCGACAGATCGCGCTCGACCTGAGACAGCCACCCAACCGACCGCCCCAGCATTTCGGCCAGTGCCGCCAGCGTCAGCCCGCGCGCCTTGCGCAGGGCGCGCAGGTCCGCGCCAAGGCTGCGCATCGCGTTGATCTCGGTCTGCTGCATGGAGGGTCTCGTGAAAATTTCCGCTCAATTTTCACGCTGCGCCGATTCCGTGAAAAAATCAAATGAAATTTCACGGGCGCATCGGCTTTCCTTCAGCCGCGCGGTCGCCGACCCGCGGGGTGGCGATCCGACGCGTGTGAGGGGCAGTTTATCTCGGCAAAGCCTGCCCTAAGTCCGTGGGTGCCAAAACCTCAGCCAATCGCCGCCCCGGGGGGCGGGTCGGCGATCGCGCGGCGGCCTTCGGCCTTGTTCCGCGCGAAGAAAAACGCCGACCTTACAAAATCCCCTTACAAACCTTACGAATCGTAAGGTCTAGGCCTTCGCCGCCACCTTGGGCCGCAGCACATGCGGCATGACCGGATCATAGAGCGCGCTATCCTTGAAATCCGTGATCTCGCCCAGAACTTTTCCTACCATAATCAAGGCAGTACGGGTGATTTTCTCGGCGCGAACCTTGGCGTGGATATCCGCAAGCGTACCCCGGATAAACATCTGATCCGGCCACCCCACGCGATAGGCCACCACAACGGGGCAGTCATCACCATAGTAAGGTGCCAAAATTCTGTGTATTTCCCGTAGGTTACGGATACCAAGGTGGATCGCCAGCGTCGCCCCGGTGCGCGCGAAATTCTCCAGCGTCTCACCCTCTGGCATCGACGTGGACTTCATGGAAACCCGCGTCAAAACAATGCTTTGCGCGATTTCCGGCACGGTCAATTCCTGCCCCAGTGCCGCCGCCGCCGCCGCATAGGCCGGAACCCCCGGAATGATCTGATAATCAATCCCATCCGCCCGAAGTTTACGAATTTGTTCCGCAATCGCACCATAGAGTGACGGATCGCCTGAATGCACCCGCGCCACGTCCAAGCCCTTGGTATGGCTGTCTAAAATGACCGCATGGGTATCCTCCAGCGTCATCGGCGCGGTGTCCATCACCAGCGCGCCCTCGGGCGCACCGGCCACAACCTCAGCTGGCACAAGGCTCCCGGCGTAAAGGCACACGGGGCATTGCCCGATGATGCGCTCTGCCTTCTTGGTCAAAAGCTCCGGATCACCCGGCCCTGCGCCGATGAAATAGACAGTCATTTCAATGCCTTCCCTGTTCTGACCTCAGCCAGATCACCATCAATCTTGCGCGCATAGCCGCGCGGCGTGAACATGCGCGGCCCTTCGCCCAACTGCGCCAAACGGCTGTTGGACGACCCCACCAGCACCACCGTTAACATATCCACCTCATCCACCTGCAAATCGGCCAAACGCCTGTAACGCAAGGATTCTTCCGGTCGCCCCAGCGAGCTTGCCAACAGCACAGGTGTATCCGCCGGGCGGTGTTTGAGCAAAATATCCCGCGCCTCCGACAATAAAGTGCGCCGCGTTTTGGATACCGGATTATAGAAAGCGATCACAAAATCGCCCTCTGCCGCAGAATTCAACCGCCGAATGATATCTTCGCGCGGCGTTAATAGGTCACTTAACGAAATCGTACAGAAATCATGCCCAAGTGGGGCCCCCGCCCGCGCCGCCGCCGCCTGAAGCGCCGACACACCGGGCGAGCACACAACCTCCACCCGCCGCGCCGCGTCACTCACGCCTTGCGCCTCCGGCCCTCGGTCAAGCAGCTCGAAAACCAGCGCCCCCATCGCGTAAATACCTGCATCTCCTGAACAAATTAGCGCAACACTCTTTCCCTGCCCCGCCTGTTCCAACGCATATCGGCACCGCGCCTCCTCGCCTCCCAGCGGAAAATCACTGCGACTCTTACCCGCCGCCAAGGGTCCTAGCAGGTCGATATAAAGGCCATAGCCCACCAACTCATCCGCCTCAGCCACAAGCCGCGACACCTCCGGTGTCCGCCAGCTTGCCTGACCGGGGCCTATACCCAGCACGCTCAACCGTCCCCGCGCCCGCCCCGGCATCTCTGTAATGACCGCCTCAGAGCGGCTCAGCGCACAGGTTGCATTGGCAGTTTTCCGTTTTTCTACAACCAGTTGCCCACCACAAGCCAGCGCCGCCCCCTCGGACACGCCATGGCATCCGACCTCGGCAAAGACCACCTCGGATGGGTTTGCCAACTGCCCGGCATAGGCTTCCAACTCTGCCGCCGAGAACAGGCGAAACGGCACACCCAAGCGCCGCGCCACCGCATTCATCGCCGCCTCATCGGCCTTGAGATCAATCGAGGCCACACAGGCCACAGCCCCCGGCGCAATCCCGGCCTCCTCCAACGTCCTGCACACCAGATCCCATAGTTCCTCTGTCTCACAGCCCCGCGCACAGCCCAGCCCAAGTGCGTATCGCTGCGGATGATAGACCAAGCGTCTATCGCTTCCCGCAACCGGTGCCTCGCTCACTACCAACTCAACAGCACCGCCCATATCCTTGATATCAAAGATATTCTCTCCAGTGACCCGGACACCTTCCCCCGCCAACATCGCCGCCATCGCCGCCTTGGCGTCGCCGGGATTGGCCAGCCGGTAACCCAGAGGGGGCGCATCGAGCGCCACGCCCATCGCCACATCGCCCGCCGTCGTCACCGCCGCCACGGCCCCCAACCCTTCGGCGATCATCGCTGCCAACCGATTGGCCCCCCGGTGCCCGCCCAAGAGCGGCACCACAACCGCCCCGTCGTCACTGACCGACACCACCGGCGGCTCGCCGCGTTTGTCGCTCAAGAGCGGCGCCACCGCCCGGATCAAGATGCCACTAGCACAAACCCCCACCACCGGCACCCCGGCGGCAAATAGATCGCGCGCGTGATCCAGCGCATTGGGAAACCACGCCGCGGCGTGGTCTACTCGCCCGTCGCGCCCATGCACATCGCCGTCAATCAACGCGGCTACACGGTGCGCGACGGCTTCACCCGACCGGCTCAGCGCCAGAACAACAGGTCTCACAGCCATGGATCGGCCCCTTTCGTGAGCAGAATCATTGAAAAATACGGAGCCTTTTCAGGTGCTTGCGCCAAGGGGCAGACAATTTCCTCGGCAAGGCTCGCGCGTTCGACATAGACAGCCTCGGCAGTCAGGCCCAAACCTTCGATCACCCCCCGGATCTTGGCCAGATGCCGCCCCACCTTCATGATGGCGACACTCTCGGCCCCTTCGATCCGCGCCCGCAACTCGGCCTCGGGCAAGGGGCCGGGCAACACCGTCAAGCGCTCGTTGCGCGCCACCAATGGTCGCCCCGCCCGCGCCGCACAAGCGGCGATCGAGGTGACACCGGGAACGACTTCGACCTCGTAGCGCCCGCTCAGCCGAGCAAAGAGATACATGAATGAGCCATAAAAGAAGGGGTCGCCTTCACAGAGGCACACCACATTGTCGCCCCCGTCAAGCGCGTCAGCTATTTCCGCGGCTCCCCGATCATATGCCGCCTGCGCCGGGGCGCGCTCGACACTCATCGGCACATCCATCACGATCTCGCGTGCGCCCGGCGCAATTGCGCCCGCGGCAATCGCCCGCGCGAAACTCTCGCCGCCCGCCAATGCCGGATAGGCCACCACTGTCGCGCCAGCGATCAGCCGATGCGCCCGTAGCGTCATCAACTCGGGGTCCCCCGGCCCAAGGCCCACGCCATAAAGCTTACCGGCCATGCGAGACCCTACCTTTCATCGTTCCAGAACTACTCAAATCCGACGCCCGCCGTTCATCGCTTCACCAGGCTCCATTGCGTGACCGGCATAAGGGGGCGCCAGCCGGTCAAGCCCCCCACCGGTTCGGCCCGGCTGATCTGCAACTTGACCAATTCGCCGCCGTGTCGCTTGTAGAGCGCCACCAGCACCGCCTCGCTCTCGAGCGTCACGGCATTGCACACCAGCCGCCCCAAGGGGCGCAACGCGGCCCAAGCGGCGTCAAACACCGCCTCGGTCAGCCCGCCACCGATGAAAACTGCATCAGGTGCCTCGAGACCGTCCAATGCCTCGGGCACGCGGCCTTCGATCAGTTCCAACCGTGGCACACCGAGTGCCAAGGCATTCGCCGCCGCCATCGCGCGCCGATCCGCGCGCGGCTCAATCCCGATCGCGCGGGCATAGCGCGCGCCGCGCATCCATTCCACCGCAACCGAACCACAGCCGGTGCCGATGTCCCACAGTAGCGCGCCGCGCATCGGCATCAGCTTGGCCAGCGTGGCGGCCCGCACCTCACGCTTGGTCATCGTGCCATCATGCTGAAAGAGGTCATCCGCCAGCCCCGGCACCCGTGGCATCAGCGCGGCATCGGGGGCTGCCACACAGTCGACGGCCAGCGTGTTAAAGGGCGGCACCACATGCGCCCAACTTTCGGCCAGCCCGTCAAACCGCGCCTCTTCAGCCCCGCCCATATTGGCCAGCACTGTCATCCGAGATTGTCCAAACCCCCGCTCAGTCAGAAACTGCGCAATCTGCGCGGGCGTTTCAGCCCCCGTGGTCAGGATCAAAAGCCGGGCATCAGGTTGAATAAACGCGATCATCTGCTCGACGGGGCGCCCATGGACCGTCAATGTCTCAAGGTCCGCCATGCTCCAGCCCATGCGCGCGGCCGCCAGTTGAAAGGCCGAAAGCTGCGGGTGATACACGATCTCGGAGGGTGGCAAAGACCGCCCGATGCGCGCGCCCACCGAGAACCAGAGCGGGTCGCCCGTGGCCAGCACCACGACGCGCCGCCCCCGCAATCCCGCCAATAGGCCTGTCAGCGCGTTAAAAGGCGAGGGCCAAGCGATCCGCTCTGCCGTCACAGCCTCGGACAAAAGGTGATGCCGCTCACCGCCGACGATCACCTCTGCGGCCTCTAGAATGGCGCGGGTTGCAGGCAAAAGTCCGGCCATCCCATCCTCGCCAATGCCCACAATATGCAGCCAAGGATCCGCAGTGGTCGTCATGCGCCCACCTCCGGCAAACCGGCAGACAGCGCATTGACCGCTGCACTTGCCATCGCCGATCCGCCGCGCCGCCCGCGCAAAGCGACAAATTCGCAGCCGCGCGGATTGTCTGCCAGTTCGGCCTTGCTCTCGGCTGCCCCAACAAATCCCACAGGAAAGCCAAGGATCAGCGCCGGACGCGGTGCCCCGTTATCGAGCAGTTCCAAAAGGTGGAAAAGCGCCGTGGGCGCATTGCCAATCGCGACCACGGCCCCCTCTAGCCGCTCTGCCCACAACTCAACTGCCGCTGCTGAACGTGTATTGCCGATCTCCGCCGCGATTCCGGGCACCCGCGGATCGTTCAGCGTGACAATCACCTCATTGTTGCAGGGCAGATAGCGGCGGATGATCCCGGCGCCAACCATCTCGCAATCACACAACACGGGCGCACCGGCCTGCAAGGCGGCATGGCCCGCGGCATAGGCCCCGCTGGAAAACGCCAGCCGATCCGCCACCTCGACCATTCCACAGGCATGAATGAGCCTTATCGCAAGGCTCTCCATCCCTGGGCCAAACCGATCCAGCCGCGCCTCTTGGCGTACCGTGGCAAAGCTCATCTCATAGATGGCCGAGGGGTTCTTTTCGTAGGGGCGCAAAATCAACCCTTTGCGATTGCGGCCGGTGTCGGAGCCTCCGGCGGGAGTATTGTCACCAAGAAGAAAGGCAGTCAGGCCTTGGTCCGCCGCGCGCTTTCGGGCCCATGCGGATGGCGGGCATGGGGATAGGGCGCGTGGTGATGGTCGTGACCATGGTCATGGTGGTCATGGGGATGACCGTGATCATGGTGGTGGTGATGCCCGTGATCATGGTCATGGTGGTGATGCTTCGCCTGCGCCTCCAACCGACACAGACCGGTGCAGAAGGTGTCGCACAGCGTGCAATCCGCCACGTTCGAGCCAGGCGCAGAGGCCCCCTGCCCTTCGACATGGTGGTGATGGCTTTCTTGCACAGCGCCAACCTCGGCCTCAAAGCCCAGAATTTGCGTGCGATATTTACACATGACGCATGTGGGCGGCGGCACATCGCCAAAGGCCGGATGCCCGGTGCCCCGTGCCTCGGCCAAGGCGGCGCGCTGTTCGGGCGTGATCCGCTGCACCGCGCCGCCCTCGATGGCGAGGATCTGCGTGCGATACTGACAGGTGCCACAATTGGGGGGCGGCACGGCGCTCAATTGCTCTGTCACACGCTCGGCAAAGGTTTCCAGCACCTTGGGATGGTCGCCCAAATACCCTGCTTTGACAAATTGCATGCCCGGATGTTCATCTGCGACGCGGTCGGTAAAGCCATAAATGCGGTCTATCAAGATGCCGGAAAAGAGGAAGTAGGGGAACACCACAACACGCTTGTAGCCCAGTTTGACCACATGTTGCAGGCATGGCTCGACCAGTGGGAAGGTGACACCGGAATAGCCCACTTCGCACCAGCCAAAGCCGATACCCTCATGCAAAAGGCGCGCAATCTTGGCGACATTGGCATTGGCATCGGGGTCAGACGCGCCGCGCCCAATCACCACAAGGCACGTGTCATGCACCCCGACCTCGCCGTATTTCACATTGGCGCGGTCAATCGCTTCGCGTATCCGTGCCCCTGCGGCGGCGATCATCTTGGGGTCCACCCCCAATTCGCGACCATAGCGCACCTCGATACCATGCGTTGCGGCATAGGTATTAAGCACGGTGGGAATATCGTTTTTGGAATGCATCGCCGCAAAGAGCATCCCCGGCACAGCTAGAATTCGCTCGCAGCCAGCCGCGCGCAACCGGTCAAGACCGTCACGGATCACCGGATTGGCAAATTCGAGATAGCCATATTCCATCAGCCAGTCATCCGGCAGATAGCCCGGCAGTTTATCCGCCAATACGCTGAATTCATCCACCGCCGATTGACTGCGCGACCCGTGTCCGCAGATCATCACACCCGTCTTGACCATGCTCATGCCTCCTGCGGCGCCTCGTCGGCGGCCTCTTCTTCGTTCTCTTGCGTCTCTGCCCGCTCTTTGCGCGCGCGCAGACCGGACCAGAGGCCAATGGCAATCGCGGCCCCAAGTGCGGCTGCCCCCAACCAGTGGCCATGCCCCGCAACCTCTGCCAGATGGCCCGGATGGGCATAGGCGGCAGTTCCGCTCAAGAGCGCGGTCAGAATGGTGGCAAGTCGCATGGCAGTCCCCTTATCCTCGGTCGCGCAACAGGGGGAAAAGGGGCGATCGGGCCAAACGGCCCCGACGACGCGCGATCTGCCCCCGACATGGGTCAGCCGATCCGTGCACACCTTTCCGGCCCGGTTGCGGGCTTCGTCATAGGCCGTGTATAGGCGCAGCGCCCCAAGGCTGCAAACGAAGAAACGAAGCCCCCGGCCCCGTTCGCGACATGTGCAGCCCTGCACGGGCGCTGCGCGGTGCTGCGGATTACTGGGGCCAGCCCATGCCCCTAGATTGATGCCAAAGAGGAGTAATCACATGGGTCAACTGGTCAACGGTAAATGGCAAGACACTTGGTATGACACCGAATCAACGGGCGGAAAATTCGTGCGCTCGACCGCGAAATTCCGCAACTGGATCACCGCCGACGGCACGGCTGGCCCCTCGGGCGACGGCGGCTTCAAGGCGGAGAGCGGGCGTTATCACCTCTATGTCTCGCTGGCCTGCCCCTGGGCGCATCGCACGTTGATCTTTCGCGCGCTCAAAGGGTTGGAAGATCACATCGACGTCTCAATCGTGCATCCCGATATGCTGTCAGAGGGTTGGGAATTTCGCACCGATTTCCCCGGTGCAACCGGCGACCGTCTTTATGGTCTGCCTTACGCACGTGACATCTACCTCAAGGCCGACCCCGACATTTCCGGTCGTGTCACCGTACCCATCCTGTGGGACACAGAGCGTGAAACTATCGTCTCGAACGAGAGCGCCGAAATCATCCGGATGTTCAATTCTGCCTTTGACGACATCACCGGCAACACACTCGATTTCTGGCCAAAAGATCTGCGCGCCGCCATCGAGCCTGTGAACGCGCGTATCTACGACACCGTGAATAACGGCGTTTACAAGGCCGGTTTTGCCACCAGCCAAGAGGCCTATGAAAGCGCCGTACACCCGCTTTTCGACAGTCTCGACTGGCTCGAAGGCCGTCTTGGCCAACACCGCTACGTGATGGGCGACAACGCGACCGAGGTCGACTGGCGGCTCTTTACCACGCTCATCCGGTTTGATCCGGTCTATCATTTGCATTTCAAATGCAACCGGGCGCGTATCGTCGACTATCCGAACCTATGGGGCTATCTGCGCGACCTTTACCAAAGGCCGGGCGTGGCGGGGACGGTCAATTTCGAGCATATCGTACGCCACTATCACTATAGCCATGACACCATTAATCCCAAACGGATCATCCCGATCAATCCGGTGCTGGATTTTGATGCGCCACATGGTCGGGGCTGAGCATCGCCCCGACCAAGGCAAAAAGGCTCAGGATGACTGCGGCCAGACAAAATCAGGGCGCAGCGCGGCATAGACCGGGCGGCCATCGCTAGGTTTGGGCGTGCCTGTGGCCGGATCATAGAACGCATGATAGCTTGCGGCACCGATCTGGTCACCATAGCCCATCAGGTTGGGCACGATCACCCGGATGCGATGCTGCTTGTCATCCAGCATGATGGGCGCGCCACACGTCCCGCAAGTACAAAGCTCGAGCGGACCATCGGGATTGTTAGCATTGAACGGCTGGCGGTTCATCCCCGCCTCATTGTCCGCAACAACATCACCATGGTTGTAAAACACCACATGCGTGGTGTCTTGACCTGTCACGTTCTTGCAGACGGAACAGTGGCAGGTGTGATTGTCGATCGGCGCGTGTTTGGTATGGGTGTGAATGTGGTCGCAACCACCAGAACATTGGTCAGACATCGGCCTTCCTCCTCAAAGCGATGCGGATGGGTGATCCAAGGCGAAAGCCCTCGGCTCAACCCCGGCTCTGAACCTATCACGCCCCACGTCCGAGCCCGGCGCTGATTCTGGTCGGACGCGACTAAAGGATGACAGCGGCGCAAAATGCAAAACGCCCCGATCCTTTTGGACCGGGGCGCTTTTGTGCGATGGGCTGGGATACTCCAGCCGGAGCGGATTTAGCCGCGCTCTTCGATGATCTTAACTAGATGCGGCAGCTTGTTGACCATGCCACGCACCGAGGGGGTATCCTCGAGCTCGCGGGTCTTGTGCATCTTGTTGAGGCCCAGACCGATGAGGGTCTGACGCTGATCTTGAGGGCGGCGGATCGGGCTGCCGATCTGCTTGACGACGATGGTTTTTGCCATTTGTCCGGTTCCTTACGCTTCTGCCGCTTCAGCAACTGGCGCTTCGTCACCCTTTTTCAGGATGTCAGCCACCTTCTTGCCACGGCGCTGCGCCACCATACGCGGGCTGGTCTCTTTGCGGAGACCATCGAGCGTGGCGCGGATCATGTTATAGGGGTTTTGCGACCCGGTCGATTTCGCGACCACGTCCTGAACGCCCAACATCTCGAACACGGCGCGCATCGGACCACCGGCGATGATGCCGGTACCATGCGGAGCTGTGCGCATCACGACTTTGCCGGCGCCATGGCGACCTTCCATGTCGTGGTGCAGGGTGCGGCCCTCGCGCAGCGGCACGCGGATCATTGCGCGCTTGGCAGCTTCGGTGGCCTTGCGGATCGCCTCGGGAACTTCCTTGGCTTTACCTTTGCCAAAGCCGACGCGGCCCTTTTGATCGCCCACGACCACCAGCGCCGCGAAGCCAAAGCGCTTACCGCCCTTGACTGTCTTGGACACACGGTTGATCGCGACGAGACGATCGGCGAACTCCGGGGCTTCCTCGCGTTCGCGACGGTCGCGGCGGTTGTCTTCTCTTGCCATTCTCTCGTCTCCTTAAATCTTCAGGCCAGCTTCACGCGCGGCGTCGGCAACTGCCTTGACACGCCCGTGAAACAGAAAGCCGCCCCGATCGAAATAGGCCTCGGTGATGCCGGCCTTTTGGGCCCGCTCGGCAATCGCGGTGCCAATCTTGGTGGCCGCCTCGACATTGCACTTGCCCACCAGGCCCAGATCCTTTTCGAGGGTCGAGGCCGCCGCGAGCGTCACACCGTTGACGTCGTCGATCAGCTGCACGCTGATGTTCTTGTTGGAGCGGAAAACGCTCAGGCGCACGCGCCCTGCATTGACCTTGCGGAGTTTGTTCCGAACGCGCAGGCGGCGTTTGAGGAACAGTTTTCTTTTGCTGTTTGCCATCTGTCGCGTCCTTACTTCTTCTTGCCTTCCTTCTGGAAGATGTACTCGCCTTTGTAGCGGATGCCCTTACCCTTGTAGGGTTCGGGACGCCGCCAGTCGCGGATATTTGCCGCGACCTGACCAACGAGCTGCTTGTCCGTGCCTTCAACCACAAGCTCAGTCTGCTTGGGTGCGGTCACGGTTACACCGTCCGGAATGGGGAAATCGACATCATGGCTGAGGCCGAGGTTCAGCTTGAGCACGTTGCCCGCCATCTGGGCACGATAGCCCACACCACGGATTTCCAGCTCTTTCTTGAAGACATCCCGAGCGCCGTGCACCATGTTGGCGATGACCGTACGGGTCATCCCCCACTGCTGGCGCGCACGCTTGGATTTGCCGCGCGGCATTACCGAGATCGCATTTTCCTCGATGGTGATGGTGACATCATCCGTCGCGGTAAAGGTCTTGGTTGCCTTGGGGCCTTTGACTTCGATCTTCTGTCCCGACAGCGTCACAGTGACGTCGGAGGGCAGGGGAACGGGTTTCTTGCCGATACGTGACATGTCTGGTCTCCTTAGAAGACAGTGCAGAGCACTTCGCCGCCAACATTGGCTGCGCGCGCGGCTGCATCCGACATCACACCCTTGGAGGTGGAGACAATCGACACACCCAGACCCTGACGGACCTGCGGAATGTCATCGACGCCCAGATAGACGCGACGACCGGGCTTGGAAACCCGCTTCATTTCGCGAATGACAGGCGTGCCTTCATAGTATTTCAGGCTGATTTCGATGGCAGGATGGCCATTGGCATCCTGTGTCATCTCATAGCCACGAATGTAGCCCTCGGAGGCCAACACATCGAGAACGCGCACGCGCATTTTCGAGGCGGGGGTCAACACCGTGGACTTGCCACGCATCTGCGAGTTGCGGATACGGGTGAGCATATCGCCGATAGGATCGTTCATATCTCTGACCTCCTCACCAGCTCGATTTCACGACGCCGGGCAGCTGCCCGCTCGAGCCGAGCTCGCGCAGCATGATCCGGGACACTTTAAGTTTGCGGTAATACGCATGCGGACGGCCCGTAAGCTGGCACCGGTTGTGCAGCCGTGTGGCCGAGCTGTTGCGCGGCAGTTCCGCAAGCTTGAGAGAGGCGCGGAAACGCTCTTCCATCGGCTTGCTCTGGTCATTGATGATCACTTTCAGAGCGGCGCGCTTCTTGGCGAAACGGTCAACCAGCACCTGGCGCTTCTTCTCGCGCTCGATCATTGATTTCTTAGCCATAGATCTATCCTCCCCCGGCTCAGCTGTTGAAGGGCATGTTGAAATGCTTCAACAGCGCCTTGGCTTCAGCGTCGGTCTTCGCCGTGGTTGCGATGACAATGTCCATCCCCCAAACTTCGTCGACCTTGTCGAAGTTGATCTCGGGGAAGATGATATGTTCCTTGATGCCCATGGCATAGTTGCCACGACCATCGAACGACTTGCCCGAAACCCCGCGGAAGTCGCGGATACGCGGCATCGCAATGGTGATCAGACGGTCAAGGAAATCATACATACGGTCGCCACGCAGCGTGACCTTGGCCCCAAGCGGCATGTCTTCGCGAACGCGGAAACCGGCGATGGAGTTGCGGGCCTTGGTGACGACAGCGCGCTGACCAGCGATCGTGGTCAGGTCTTCCTGAGCCGACTTCGCCTTTTTCGAGTCGCGCACAGCCTCGGCACCGCAGCCGATGTTAAGCACGATCTTTTCCAGACGCGGGATCTGCATGTCGTTCTTGTAGCCAAACTCTTCTTTCAGAGCAGGCTTGATGGCCTCACGGAAGTGGGCTTTTAGGCGCGGGGTATAGGTTGCGGTATCAAGCATCGATCACGTCCCCCGTGGTCTTGGCGTAACGGACTTTCTTGTCGCCTTCGATCTTGAAGCCAACGCGGGTCGGTTTGCCGTTCTTGTCAACAATCGCCAGATTGCTCAGGTCGATGGGCATCGCCTTGGGGATGCGGCCACCTTGGCTGGTCTGGCTCTGACGGGTGTGGCGGATCGCCATGTTCACGCCTTCAACCACGGCCTTGCCGGATTTCGGGTCAACATTGGTGATCGTGCCTTTTTGGCCCTTGTCCTTGCCGGACAGAACGACCACGGTGTCACCTTTTTTCAGTTTAGCAGCCATCTTACAGCACCTCCGGGGCGAGCGAGATGATTTTCATGAAGTTCTTGGCGCGCAGCTCGCGAACGACCGGCCCGAAAATACGGGTACCAACCGGCTCACCTGCGTTGTTCAGGATCACGGCGGCGTTGCGGTCAAAGCGAATGGCGGTGCCATCTTCACGACGGACTTCCTTGGCGGTGCGCACGACGACGGCCTTACGGACGTCGCCCTTCTTCACGCGACCGCGCGGGATGGCTTCCTTGACCGAGACGACAATGATGTCGCCCACGGATGCGTATCGACGCTTGGAACCACCCAGAACCTTGATGCACTGAACTCGGCGAGCGCCGGAGTTGTCAGCAACATCCAGGTTGGTCTGCATCTGGATCATTTGGTTTCTCCCGACCTATGGGGGGCGATGCACTGCCTTGTCCCCAGGGTTTCGATTAATGCCAAAAGGCGCTAAAGGCTTATGCCTCCAGCACCTCCCAGCGTTTCGTCTTGGACTTGGGCGCGCATTCGATAATCCGAACGGCATCGCCCACTTTGAACGTGTTGTTCTCATCGTGAGCCCGGTATTTCTTGGACTTACGAATTGTTTTCTGAAGCACGGGGTGCTTGAAACGACGCTCGACCGATACGGTTACGGTCTGGGCGTTTGCGTCAGAGGTCACAACCCCTTGAAGAATACGTTTGGGCATATCTCGGGCTCCTTACTCTGCTGCCGCGTTGGCTTTTTCGTTCAGAATGGTCAGCACGCGCGCGGCGTCGCGGCGGGCAATACGCATCTGAGCGGGATTTTCCAACTGGCCGGTAGCCGCCCGAAAACGCAGATTGAACTGCTGCTTCTTCAGGTTGGTGAGTTCTTCCCGGAGCTGATCCGGGGTCTTGTCACGCAGTTCCTTGGCGTTCATCGCCTTTTCCTTTCTCAAAACACCGGCCAGCCCCTGACGGTTTGCTCAGGGTAACTCGAAACCCGGTGGATGAATTGCAAATACCCGAATCCCCGGACTGGCCGGGCAAGCGGATTGGAGCTCTATACGGGAGGCGGTAGCAGAGGGCAAGGGGAGTTTGGACATCCTTGGTTATAAAGAACCAGACCTTCCCTTTGTCACCGTTATTATGCCCACACTCTCGCTTCATTTACCATCCATTCGCCCGTCTCGTCGCCCTCATATTTGACAAATTGGCTTGCGCCTTCGCCGGATCTACAAGAAATGCGAAGGCCAATATCAGAGATAAAAGGACCAAGCCCGCGACAGCAAACAATGTAAACTGTGGCGCACTCCCCAACCGCGATCCCTCAAAGGCGGCGAAACCTTTTAGGATCAGAACCATAAGGAGGCCCCATGAAAAACCATTCAAACCTAGGAGCAGCACATAGCAATCCAGTTTCAAAACAACGGCCTGCCGTCCGCGAGCAAGACCGCGAAACACCTCACGGATCATAACCCAAGCCACCATCAACGCTGCAAGCGTCATCTGGAGGACAAGGCCAATCAGCATTTCAACGGTAGCATTTGCCCTATTCAGTTTTTCTTGAAGCTGCCCGGTATGGTCTAATGCGATCTCCTGCGCAAAATCAGACGGATAAATATCAAACAGGCTCAGCAATGAGATTGGGAAAAGATGGATCACGAAATTGATCACACATGCCCATATGATGATCCAAAGAATGCGCTTCGGCCCCGGATCAAGCTCGTAAGTGGTGGAACGCTTCACCGTTCTTCCTTTGAACACTAACTTTTACAACTTCAGCACCTCACAACCCTTGATGAGTCGCGTCAAGTCTCACGTGCTATTTGGCGATACAGCCTCTTGAATTATCCCACACCAAATAGAAACGGCCCCGGGTTTCCCCGAGGCCGTTCCCATCAGATCAGATCGCTTATGCGAGCTGGAGGTTCGACGCGCTCTCACGGCCGTCACGGCCGGATTCGATGTCGAAGGTCACTTTCTGATTGTCGGCGAGGCCGGTCAGGCCTGCGCGCTCAACAGCGCTGATGTGGACGAAAACGTCCTTGCCGCCATTGTCGGGCGCGATAAAGCCGAAGCCTTTGGTGGAATTGAACCATTTCACGGTGCCGTTGGCCATCGTGATGTCTCCTCTGGTAGTGCTGCCCGCGGGAATGCGGCAGTCGCGGCGTGGTCGGTCTGGATCGAGATACTGACAGCCGGTTTAGAGGAGCAGATGATCGAAATAGAATAACGTTAGCACCCTGCACATGGGGGAGTTTGCCGCGTTTTACAAGGGGAAATCCCAAAAGACCTTAGATTCGGCGGAAAACGGGTGTTTTTGCACCCTCAATTCCAAGAATAATTGAAGCTGACGCTGATCCGGTCGTCTTCCGACATGTTCATCGGAACCTCATGACGCAGCCATGATTCCCACAACAGCACATCCCCTACCACCGGCTTGGCGTAGATAAAGGTGCGCAATTCCTGTCTCGCGTCCTTGCGGCGGACAGGGGCCGCCATCATCCGGGCAGACCTTGGGTCTTCCAGCTTGAGCGCGCTGGCGCCGTCAGGCATCGCCACATAGGTTGTGCCGGAAATCACTGAATGCGGATGGATATGGCTTGCGTGCATCCCGCCTTCGGGCAGGATGTTGATCCATATGTCCTCTAGCTTCAATTCCTTGCCGTCGAGATCGAACTCCAGATCCTGGGCGAAGGCCGCCACATGGGCATCCAGCACCTTGACCAGATCGGCAAAGATCGGGAACCGCCACGGCAGGTCGCTGAGCGAGGCATAAGAGGTATAGCCGGGATAGCCATTCTCGTCGCACCACTCCTGCCCCGCCTCGTCATCCTCGGCGATGGAATAGCAGGACGCCTCCAATTCCTTGGCATCAATGGCAGGTCCGTGCTCGCTCAGGGCGGCACGATAGAGGCGGGTCACGAAGAGGGAATCGATATTGGGCATGGCTCGCTCTTAGCGTGGTGCCAAGCAAGTGGCAAAGAAAAACCCCCGCGCGATCTCTCGCACGGGGGCAATCCGTAGGGCGGGTGTGAACCCGCTGATCTTACCAGTCTTCGCGGACCACGACGCGGGTTTTGATCGGCAATTTCATCGCCGCCAGACGCAGCGCTTCAAATGCGATCTCTTCGCTCACACCGTCGATCTCGAACATGACCCGGCCCGGCTTGACCTTGCAGGCCCAGTAATCGACCGAACCCTTACCTTTACCCATCCGAACCTCGGTGGGCTTGGACGAGACCGGTACATCCGGGAAAATCCGGATCCAGACACGGCCCTGACGTTTCATGTGGCGCGTCATGGCACGACGAGCTGCCTCGATCTGACGGGCGGTGATACGCTCGGGCTGGGTGGCCTTGAGACCGAAAGTGCCAAAGTTCAGATCAGAGCCGCCTTTGGCTTCGCCTTTGATCCGGCCCTTGAACTGCTTGCGGAATTTAGTGCGCTTTGGTTGAAGCATCTTTCATTCCTCCTTAACGGCGGCCGCCGGCGCCACGGGGCGCGGGACCATCCTGGAGTTCCTGGGCCTTGCGGTCACGGGCACCGGGATCGTGCTCCATGATTTCACCCTTGAAGATCCAGACCTTGATACCAATGATCCCATAGGCCGTGGTGGCCTCGACGGGAGCATAGTCGATGTCCGCACGCAGCGTGTGCAGCGGCACGCGGCCCTCGCGATACCATTCGGTCCGCGCAATCTCGGCACCGCCAAGACGACCCGAAACGTTGACCCGGATACCAAGAGCACCCATGCGCATTGCGTTCTGCACGGCGCGCTTCATGGCGCGACGGAAGGACACACGACGCTCAAGCTGCTGTGCGATACTCTCGCCCACAAGGGCCGCATCCAGCTCGGGCTTGCGCACTTCGACGATATTGAGGTGCAATTCGCTCGCGGTCATTGCCGCCAGCTTCTTGCGCAGACCCTCGATATCGGCGCCTTTCTTGCCGATGATCACGCCCGGACGTGCGGTGTGGATCGTGACGCGGCACTTCTTGTGCGGACGTTCGATGATCACACGGCTGATCCCGGCCTGTTTGCACTCTTCGCCGATGAACTTGCGCATCGCAAGATCTTCGAGCAGCAGATTGCCATAGTCCTTGGTGTCGGCATACCAGCGGCTATCCCAGGTACGGTTCACCTGAAGGCGCATGCCAATCGGATTGACTTTGTTACCCATTAGGCTTGCTCCTCAATTTCACGAACCTTGATCGTCAGCTCCGAAAACGGCTTTTTCAGCGCGCCAAAGCGACCACGGGCACGCGGACGGCCGCGCTTCATCACAAGGTTCTTGCCGACATAGGCCTCTGCCACGATCAGACCATCCACATCGAGATTGTGGTTGTTCTCAGCATTGGCAATTGCGGACTGAAGACACTTCTTGACGTCCTGCGCGATGCGCTTGTTCGAGAAAGTGAGATCGGTCAGCGCCTTGTCGACCTTTTTGCCACGGATCATCGCGGCAACGAGGTTCAGCTTCTGCGGGCTGGTACGAAGCATGCGCAACTTGGCCATTGCTTCGTTGTCTGCCACGCGGCGGGGGTTCTTTTCCTTGCCCATGACTTACTTCCGCTTCGCTTTTTTGTCTGCGGCATGACCGTAATAGGTCCGGGTCGGTGAATATTCACCGAACTTCTGACCGATCATGTCTTCGCTGACGTTGACAGGGATATGCTTGTGGCCGTTGTAGACGCCAAACGTGAGACCCACGAATTGCGGCAGGATCGTCGAACGACGCGACCAGATCTTGATAACTTCATTACGCCCCGACTCGCGCGCTGCCTCGGCCTTTTTCAAGACATAGGCATCGACAAAGGGGCCTTTCCATACAGAACGTGCCATGTGTTAGCGGCCCTTCTTCTTGGCGTGACGCGAGCGCACGATGAGATCCTGCGACGCCTTGTTCTTGTTGCGGGTGCGCGCGCCTTTGGTGGGCTTGCCCCAAGGCGTAACCGGGTGACGACCACCCGAGGTCCGGCCCTCACCACCACCATGGGGGTGGTCGATCGGGTTCATAACCACACCACGCACAGACGGGCGGATGCCCTTGTGGCGCATACGGCCCGCTTTGCCGTAATTCTGGTTCGAGTTATCGGGGTTGCTGACGGCCCCAACAGTGGCCATGCATTCCTGGCGCACCAGACGCAGCTCGCCCGAGCTCAGACGGATCTGAGCATAGCCACCGTCGCGGCCCACGAATTGCGCATAGGTGCCAGCGGCGCGTGCAATCTGCCCGCCCTTGCCGGCCTTAAGCTCGATGTTGTGAATGATCGTGCCGATGGGCATGCCCGAGAACGGCATCGCATTGCCCGGCTTGATGTCGGCCTTGGCCGACGCGATGACCTTGTCACCAATCGCCAGACGCTGCGGCGCCAAGATATAGGCTTGCTCGCCATCTTCATATTTGATCAGCGCGATAAATGCGGTCCGGTTCGGGTCATATTCGATCCGTTCCACGGTTGCCGAGATATCAAATTTCGTCCGCTTGAAATCGACGATACGATAGAGGCGTTTCGCCCCGCCGCCTTTGCGACGCATCGTGATCCGTCCGGTATTGTTCCGGCCGCCATTCTTGGTCAAACCCTCAGTGAGAGATTTGACCGGACGTCCTTTCCACAGCTCCGAACGGTCGATCAGCACCAGCCCACGCTGGCCCGGCGTCGTCGGCTTATACGACTTGAGTGCCATGCTTTCTGTCTTCCGTTTGCTTACGGCAGGTAAACCCGCCTATGTTATAGCCCCCCGAGGGTGGCCAAGGTATGAGGCCCCGTAGGTCCCCGGTTAGAGTTGCCCTTGCGGACAACAGCGAAGCCCCGGACGAATCCGGGGCCTTGCGGATGGGGTCTGATAAGGGAGGCCACATGCGCGGTCAAGGGGTTTGCCCAAGATTTACAGGCGGAAACCACCAGTGTTCAAAGGCCCAGACCGATCATCACCTCGTCCAGTGCCTCTGGCATTTTACGCATCAGCCTTGTGCAGCATGACACGGCGTGTTTTCGGGGGCGAGTCGAGATCTGTCAGTGTGCCGAACGTCTCCAGCTTTTCGGCCTGCACCTTCGCCGTGCTCCGGCGCAGATCGAATATCGCAGCCCCACCGGGACGCAAAACCTTGTCGAGAAATGGCAGATACATATCCACAGGATAGTGGAACCCGCAGGAGAGAAAGCTGACAACCAGATCGACGGACTGGGCCGTCTCAGCGGGCTTTGTCATTGGATTGAGCGTTTCAATTCTGTCAGCCTTGATCCCGTTCGCCTTGAGCAACCCTTTGGCGCGGCTCAGCGAGGAATAGGCGGCACCTTCGGTGTTGAACCCGAAATGACGATGCGTGTTCTCCTCTAAGTCGATCAAGAGCACCTTGCACCCCAGATCCTGCGCCGCAAAGAGATCGAAAAACCCATAGCCACAGCCAATATCCGCGATCCGCTTGGGATTGAGATCCTTTAGGAGGCTCTTGATTAACTTGTATTCGGCGTGAATAACGCCTGCCGCACGACGCGCTATCGTGTCGCCCATCTCATCCACCACGGCTTGGATCGGGGCATCGTCGCCCTCCTGCCAGGCTTTGATGATCCGCCCCGATTTGGGCCGATCAAACATCACCTCAGAACGCTGCAAGATCAGGTTTACATAATCGCCGCGATCAAAGCAGGTAAGGTCAAGTGACGCGATCCGGTCCTCCATTGCCTCGGCGGCAATGTCTATTTCAAGCTGCATGTCGATCCTACTCTCTGCAACGCCGCCAACTTGCAGATAAATGCCAGCATTCCAGAGGAAAGTCGCCCCTTTTCGACAAGCGAAAAGCGATCACAAGGGTCATACAAGACCGTGAAAAGCGAAACCCCGGCCACCTCTCAGCAGCCGGGGTTCACATATTAATGCGTAGCGTGGGTGTTACCCCACCACGATCAGAGACCCGTGGTCACGTCGATCGTGTTGCCTTCGGCAAGCGTCACATAGGCTTTCTTGACGTCATTCCGACGGCCAAGCTGACCCCGGAAGCGCTTTTGCTTGCCCTTGGTGATCGTGGTGTTCACAGCCGTCACCTTTACCCCAAAGAGTGCCTCAACGGCCTCCTTGATGGCAGGCTTGTTGGCATCCATATGGACTTCGAACACCACAGCCCCATTTTCCGAGACCATAGTGGCCTTTTCGGTGATGATCGGCTTGCGGATCACATCGTAATGTTCAGGTTTCGCGCTCATTTCAGACGAGCCTCCAGTGCTTCGACACCCGCTTTGGTGATCACGAGCGTGTCACGCTTGAGGATGTCATAGACGTTTGCGCCCATCGACGGCAGCACATCGAGACCCTCGATATTGGCTGCGGCACGGGCGAATTCTGCATTCACCTGTGCGCCGTCGATCACCAGCACGCGCTTCCAGCCAAGGTTCTTGACCTGCTTGGCCAATTCCCCCGTCTTGCCGTTCGAAGATGCCTCGTCAAGGATGACAAGCGCGCCTGCCTTGGCCTTGGCCGAGAGAGCGTGCTTGAGACCAAGCGCGCGAACCTTCTTGGGCAGGTCATGGGCGTGGCTACGCGGGGTCGGACCCTTGTAGATACCACCATGGCGGAAGATCGGCGCGTTCTTGTCACCGTGGCGTGCGCCGCCGGTGCCCTTTTGGCGATAGATCTTCTTGGTGGAATAGCTGGTTTCCGAACGGGTCTTGACCTTGTGCGTGCCGGCCTGCGCCTTGTTGCGCTGCCAACGAACGACGCGGTGCAGGATGTCTGCGCGCGGCTCCAGGCCGAAGATGTCTTCGCCCAGATCGACCGAGCCGGCCGTCCCGCCGTCCAGTTTGATCACGTCGAGTTTCATTCTTCGCCTTCCTTCTTCTCAGCCTGAATGCTGGCCTCAGCCTCTTTCAGTGCAGCCTCCTCAGCGGCGGCGGCCTCTTCGGCCAGACGCTTGGCTTCAGCTTCTGCTTCAGCCGCAGCAGCAGCGGCCGCAGCCTCAGCAGCTTTGGCAGCCTCTTCAGCAGCAGAGCGCAGAGCAGCGGGCAGAATGGCGTTCTCGGGGAACGGCTTTTTCACCGCATCCTTGATCGTCACCCAACCACCTTTGGACCCCGGAACAGCGCCCTTGATCATGATAAGGCCACGGTCGGCGTCGGTCTTGACGACCTGAAGGTTCTGCGTGGTGACACGCACAGCCCCCATATGCCCGGCCATTTTCTTGCCCTTGAACACCTTGCCCGGGTCCTGACACTGACCCGTCGAGCCGTGCGAACGGTGGCTGATCGACACACCGTGGCTAGCCCGCAGACCGCCAAAGTTGTGACGCTTCATCGCACCGGCAAAGCCTTTACCGATCGAGGTGCCCGAGACATCCACGAACTGACCTTCAAAGTAATGGTCAGCAGTGATTTCCTCGCCCACATTGATCAGGGCCTCAGGCGCTACGCGAAATTCCGCGATCTTGCGCTTGGGTTCAACTTTGGCTGCGGCGAAGTGGCCACGCATGGCCTGCGTCGTCCGCTTGGCCTTGGCGGTTCCAGCACCGAGTTGCACGGCCGTGTAGCCGTCTTTCTCAGGGGTGCGCTGTGCCACCACCTGAAGTTTGTCCAATTGAAGAACGGTCACAGGAACCTGTTTGCCGTCTTCGAGGAAAAGCCGGGTCATGCCGACTTTTTTCGCGATCACACCAGAGCGCAACATCTCTTGCTCTCCTTAAACCGAAATCTGCACGTCCACGCCAGCGGCGAGGTCGAGCTTCATCAGCGCGTCCACCGTCTGCGGCGTGGGATCGACGATGTCCAAGAGACGCTTATGCGTCCGGATCTCGAACTGGTCGCGGGATTTCTTGTTCACGTGCGGACTACGCAGAACCGTGAATTTCTCGATCTTGTTCGGCAGCGGGATCGGCCCACGCACCTGGGCACCGGTCCGTTTGGCGGTATTGACGATTTCCTGCGTGCTGGCATCCAGCACACGGTAATCAAACGCCTTGAGCCGAATGCGAATATTTTGGCTTTGCATTTGTCTTAGCCTTTCGCGGCATTGGAGTTGATAGGAGGAAGGCCGGACCATCCGGCCTCCCTCGTCGAACCCTTAAAGGTTGTTACTCGATGATCTTCGACACGACGCCGGCGCCGACGGTGCGGCCGCCTTCGCGGATGGCGAAGCGCAGGCCGTCTTCCATGGCGATGGGCGCGATCAGCTCAACCGTGAACTTCAGGTTGT